>Ga0308169_10000414_pt1 | contig 65891 bp, 65 predicted proteins | sample PhyBR1_2_FD_202139 | JGI IMG/M metagenome (GOLD analysis project Ga0308169, IMG submission 202139) | Phyllosphere microbial communities from UC Gill Tract Community Farm, Albany, California, United States - DLSLSB.R1 | ecosystem: Host-associated > Plants > Phyllosphere > Unclassified | place... | reverse complement strand
GCTATTCGCCGCGCCAGCTCAACCGGATCCTGGGGCAGGAGCTTGGTGCCGGTCCCCTATCGCTGGCCCGTGCCGCGAGGGCCCAGACGGCACGCACCCTGTTGGTTTCAACATCGATGAAACTCGCTGACGTCGCCTTCGCGGCAGGCTTCAGCAGCGTCAGGCAATTCAACGAGACCATCGCCGAGGTATTCGACATGACGCCAACGGCACTCCGCAGGACGGTCCGGCACGGGGCGGCCGGGGGCGCCGCAACGGCGGGCGGCACGACGGCATTGGTGCTGGGCCTGCCCTACCGGCCACCCTTCGATCCGGGCATCTTTACATTCCTTGCCGTGCGTGCCATCCCCGGGATCGAGGAAGGGACGGCCACCTCCTACGCGCGCACACTGCGGCTGCCCCACGGGGACGCCCGCTTTAAGGTGGAGTACGACGCCGGCAGTCGGGAGCGGCCGTTGACCCTCACCATCGGCGCGGTGGACCTTCGCGACCTTCCGGCATTGCTCAGCCGGGTCCGCAGGCTGTTCGACCTCGACGCGGACCCGGAAGCGATCGATGGCACGCTCTCGGCCGATCCCAGGCTGGCTGCCTCCGTCCGCGAGGCACCGGGGATGCGGATGCCGGGCTCATTGGATCCGCGGGAGCTGCTGATCCGGGCGATGGTGGGCCAGCAGATTACGGTGGCGGCAGCCAGGTCGGCCTTGACCCAGCTTTCCACGGCGGGCAGTCCCACCAGTGCACCCGGCGACGGCCTGGACCGGTTGTTTCCCACCCCTGCCGGGATTGCGGGGGCGGGACACCTGCTGCGGGGCCCGAAGCGCCGGACCGAGTCGTTGTTGCATGCCGCGGAGGCCATGGCCAGCGGGCGCCTGGAGTTCGGCTACGGTGACGATCTTCCAGGCCTCACCGCAGCGTTGCTCCCTCTGCCCGGTGTGGGACCGTGGACCGTGGGCTACGTGGCCATGCGGGTCCTGGGCGCCCCGGACATTTTCCTCGCCAACGACGCCGCCGTGCGCAACGGGATCCGCGCCCTCGATAATGGTGGCAACGCCCTCAGCCCGGACTTCCGCGAAACCAGCCCGTGGCGCTCCTACGCCACCATGCACCTCTGGCGGGCCGCTGCCAAGCCCGCTCCCAAACCTGCTGTTCCCGTGAAAGGGATGCCATGAAAGCACAACTCCTGCAGCTGTCCACGCCGGACGGCCCGTTCACCATCCTTGCCAGGGACGGCGTGGTCCTGGCCTCGGGCTGGACAGCCGGCCTCCCGGAACTGGCCGGACAGGTCCATCCCGCGCTGCGTCCCGACGCCGTGGAAGAGGTGGCGGACCTTGGCGGAATCTCAGCCGCCGTCGAGGCCTTCTATGCCGGCGACCCCGCTCCGGCCATGGCCGTGCCAGTCCGCCAGCAGTCCGGCCCGTTCCGTGCGCACGCCTGGGATGTCCTCCGCCAGGTCAAGCCAGGCGCCCCCGTCACCTACAGCGAGTATGCCGCGCTTGCCGGGAACCCGAAGGCGGTCCGGGCTGCCGCCAGCGCCTGCGCCTTCAATGCCGCAGCCCTGTTCGTTCCGTGCCACCGGGTGATCCGGACCGACGGCTCCCTGGGCGGTTTCCGCTGGGGGCTGCGCATTAAGGAGAGCCTGCTGGCCCGCGAGGCCGCCTGACCACTCCCTCCCCTGCCCCTGGGTTGCTCCATCACTTGTGGTCCCTAAAACCCCGGTTTAGGGACCACAAGTGATGGAGCAACGAATGGCTACTTCGGGTGCGGCATCGCTGACGGCCAGGGCAGCAGGGCCGGGAGGTCGGTGCCGTCCCCGGCGGCGGTGGCGCGGAGGCTGTCCAGCGAGGGCTGCCGGCCCGCGAGCCACGCGGCGATGTCGGTGACCATGCCGCTGACGACGACGGTGCTGCCGCCGGCACCGAGGGTCACTGGCGGAAGTGCCACCGGCTGCAGGACCAGCCGGCTTTCCGTGGGAACGCGGGCGGCCAGGAAGTCGAAGAGGTGTGAGCAGAAGTCCCTGCTCCAGACCTCAGGTCCGGTGCCGGCGTCCAAATCGGCGGTGTGGATGACGAGTTCCCGCCAGAGAGCCAGCCCGGCGTCGAAAATCACGCCGTCCCGGAACGCGATGGGCGTGTTCCACTCGTCCCGGTCCAGCGCGTCAAAGGCGGCCATTACCCGGTGCAGCGCGGTGGCTACGTCCTTCCGGTGCTGCCCAAGGCTGTGGCCGGCCGCGAGATCGATGGCCCGGTTGCGCCCCTCCACGCCGCCGTCGTACAGCTCCACCCTTTCGCCCTGGCGGCCGTACTCCACCTGGCGGGCGAGGGCGTCACAGATGCCGGCGATGTGGGCCATGAGGTGGCCGCGGCTCCAGCCGGAAAGGGTTGACGGTGCCTTTTCGCCGCCATCGGGTATGCGCTCCATGGCGGTGGACAGCGCATCGGCTGCCTTGTGCAGTTCAGCGAGGAGGGCGTCGGGGGAAGGTGAGGTCATGCGGCCCAGCCTAGCGGAGCAGCCGCCTGGCCCGGCGCCTATGCCAGCGGCGTTCCGGCCGGCCCGACGCGGTGGCGGACATGCCGGCCGTCGTTGCTGGCCTGCCAGAACTCGATCTCGACGGGCTGCAGTGCGTACAGCTGCCAGTTTGGGTTATCACTGCCGTCGGCCCGGGGCCGCTCATGCCAGTCGACGGTAGAGGCTTCGGCGGAAAGCTCAACCACGGTTCCCACCACCCGGACCTGCCGGCCCAGGGCGGGCCAGTAGAAGTTCATGGCGGCCCTGGGCGCGGCCGTCAGTTCCCGGCCCTTGCGGGAGGTGCGGGACGTGGCGAAGTGCCAGCCGTCGTCGTCAATATTCTTCAGGATGAGCATCCGCGAGGACGGTTGCGGGGCCGCCCCATCAGCCGTGTCCACCGTGGCGAGGCTGAAGGCGTGCGGCTGCTGCTCCCCCGCGTCCAGGGCCTCATCGAGCCACTGCTTGAAAAGCAGTGCCGGGTCCTGCGGCGCGTTCTCCGGCTCGAAGCCGGGCAGGTCGGACGGGAAGTCGGGCAGGGTGCGAAGGAACTTGCGGAACGTTTCGCTCATGGACCCAGCCTAGCCACAGACGCCAAGGACCCCGGGGGAACATGCCCCGGGGCCCTGCCAACAATGTTTCCTACCCGGCGTACTCGCGGACGGCGGCAAGCTCCGCCTCAAGCGCGGTCAGCTGGCGTTCGACGGCGGCCGGTGCCGTGCCGCCCTGGGAGTTGCGGCTGTTGAGCGATCCCTCAGTGGAGAGGACGATACGGACTTCGGGAGTGAGGTGCTCCGAGATGGCCGCGTACTCTTCGTCCGTCAGGTCCCACAGTTCAACGCCGCGGGACTCCGCCTGCTTGACGGCGGCACCGGACAGTTCGTGGGCCTCACGGAACGGCACGCCTTGGCGGACCAGCCATTCGGCGATGTCGGTGGCCAGCGCGAAGCCCTGCGGAGCCAGCGATTCCATCCGCTCCGTGTTGAACGTCAGGGTGGCGATCATGCCCGACACGGCCGGGAGCAGCAGCTCCAGGGTGTCCGCGGCGTCGAACACCGGCTCCTTGTCCTCCTGCAGGTCGCGGTTGTAGGCCAGCGGCAGGCCCTTGAGCGTGGCCAGCAGCCCCGTCAGGTTGCCGATCAAACGCCCCGCCTTGCCGCGGGCGAGCTCGGCCACGTCCGGGTTCTTCTTCTGCGGCATGATCGAGGACCCCGTGGAGTACGAATCATGCAGCGTGACGAAGGAGAACTCCTTGGTGGCCCAGAAGATGACTTCCTCGGAGATGCGGGACAGGTCCACGCCGATCATCGAGCAGACCCACGCGAACTCGGCGAAGACATCGCGGGAGGCAGTGCCGTCGATCGAGTTGTGCACGGCGGAGAAGAACCCGAGGTCCGCGGCCACTGCTTCCGGGTCCAGGCCCAGCGAGGACCCGGCCAGCGCACCGGAACCGTACGGCGAGACCCCTGCGCGCTTGTCCCAGTCCTGAAGCCGCTGCACGTCGCGCAGCAGGGCCCAGGCGTGGGCCAGGAGGTGGTGGCTGAGCAGGACCGGCTGGGCGTGCTGCAGGTGGGTGCGGCCCGGCATGGCAACACCATGGTGCGCCTTGGCCTGCTCCACCAGCGCGTCCACGGTGGCCAGGACACCACGGGCGATGATCCGGGCGTGGTCGCGCAGGAACATCCGGCCCAGGGTGGCCACCTGGTCGTTGCGGGAGCGGCCGGCGCGGAGCTTGCCGCCCAGCTGGGCGCCCGCCCGCTCGATCAGGCCCCGTTCCAGGGAGCCGTGCACATCCTCGTCGGATTCGGCCGGCAGGTAGGCGCCGGACGCCACGTCCTCGTCCAACTGCGTCAGGGCCGCGAGCATGCCTTCCAGCTCGGCGTCGTCCAGCAGCCCGGCCTTGTGCAGCACGCGGGCGTGCGCCTTGGAACCGGCAATGTCGTAGCGCGCCAGCCGCCAGTCGAAGTGCGTGGACTTACTCAGCGCCGCCAGGGCGTCGGCGGGGCCGCCGGCGAACCGGCCGCCCCACAGGGCACCTGCGTTGGTTGCCTCCGTCTTTTGCTCAGCCACGCGGGCTACTTCCCTGCGACGCGGATGTCGCGGCCGGAAGCGACCTTGGCGGACATGCCCCACAGCTCGATGAAGCCCTTGGCCTGGGACTGGTCGAAGGTGTCGCCGGTGTCGTAGGTGGCAAGCGAGAAGTCGTACAGCGAGGTGTCGGAGCGGCGGCCGTTGACGATGGCCTGGCCACCGTGCAGGGTCATGCGGATGTCGCCGGAGACGTACTTCTGGGTGTCGTCGATGAAGGCGTCCAGGGAGCGCTTGAGCGGGGAGAACCACTGGCCGTCGTACACCAGCTCGGCCCAGCGCTGGCCAACGGTGGCCTTGAAGCGGGCCTGCTCGCGCTCCACCGTGATGTCCTCGAGGTGCTTGTGCGCGGTGATCAGCGCCATGGCGCCCGGGGCTTCGTAGATTTCGCGGGACTTGATGCCCACCAGGCGGTCCTCGACGACGTCGATGCGGCCCACGCCCTGCGCACCGGCGCGGCGGTTGAGTTCCTTGATGGCCTGCAGCGGGGTGACCTTGACGCCGTCGATGGCCACCGGCACGCCGGCTTCGAAGGAGATGGTGACCTCATCCGGCGCCGGCGGGAATTCCGGTGTGGCGGTGTAGTCGTAGATGTCCTTGGTGGGGGCGTTCCAGATGTCCTCGAGGTAGCCGGTTTCCACGGCGCGTCCCCAGACGTTCTGGTCGATGGAGTACGGGTTCTTCTTGGTGGTCTCGATGGGCAGTCCCTTTTCCTCGGCGAAGGCGATGGCCTTGTCGCGGGTCAGGGCGAGGTCGCGGACCGGTGCGATGCACTTCAGGTCCGGGCCGAGGGTCTGGATGCCCACTTCGAAGCGGACCTGGTCGTTGCCCTTGCCCGTGCAGCCGTGCGCAACGGTGGTGGCGCCGAACTCGCGGGCAGCCTTGACCAGGTGCTTGACGATGACCGGCCGGGAGATCGCGGAAACCAGCGGGTAGTGGCCCTGGTAGAGGGCGTTGGCCTTCAGGGTTGGCACGCAGTATTCGTTGGCGAACTCGTCCGATGCGTCGGCGACGTAGGCCTCCACGGCGCCGCAGCCCAGGGCGCGCTGGCGGATGGTTTCAAGCGATTCGCCGCCCTGTCCGACGTCCACCGCCACGGCGATGACCTCGGCACCGGTGGCTTCACCGATCCAGCCGATGGCGACGGAGGTGTCCAGGCCGCCGGAGTAGGCCAGCACAATGCGTTCAGTCACTTTAGATGCTCCTTGTTGGGGTTTGTTGATTGATTGTCTTCAAGCTTATTGCCCGGCTTCCTCGGCCATTTGCAGGAAGCGGGCGGCAAGGTCCGGGCCGCCGAGCGGATCGCGTGAGACCAGCAGGACGGTGTCATCACCGGCGATGGTGCCCAGGATGGACGGCATGACCGAATGGTCGATGGCCAGGGCCAGGAAGTTCGCCGCACCCGGCGGAGTCCGCAGCACGGCGATGTTGGCCGAGGCTTCGGCCGTGACGAGCAGTTCGCTGCACAGCCGGGCGAGCCGGGCGTCCAGGATCTCCTGGGTCACGCCGCTCTTGGCAGCCCGTTCGCCCCCCTCACCTGGGACCGCGTAGACCAGGACGCCTTCCTTGCCGCGGACGCGGACAGCGCCCAGCTCCACCAGGTCGCGGGACAGCGTGGCTTGGGTGACCTGCACGCCGTCGTCCGACAGCAACGCCGCGAGCTCCGCCTGGGAACGCACGGACTGCCCGGTCAGGATCGCAGTGATGCGCGCCTGCCGGGCCGTCTTGGTGGCGGGGCTGCTGCCCTGGGAGGACGGCTGGGTGGACACTAGAACGTGCTCTCCCCGGTACCTTCGACGGGCGACAGGCCTTCGACGAACGCAAGGCCGGACCGGTGCATCAGCCAGGCCATCAGCGCCTTCTGGGCGTGCAGGCGGTTTTCCGCCTCGTCCCAGACGATCGACTGCGGGCCGTCAATCACATCGGCTGAGATTTCATAGCCCCGGTAGGCGGGCAGGCAGTGGAGCACGACGGCGTCATCCGCCGTGAGTGCCATGGCGGCGGAGTCCACGGAGTAGTCCCGGAACAGCTGCATCCGGGCTTCCTTTTCGGCTTCCTGGCCCATGGACACCCAGGTATCGGTGGCCACGACGTCCGCGCCCTGGAGTGCCTCCTTGGCGTCGGTGGTGATGAGGACCGAGCCGCCGGTTTCTGCAGCACGCTCCTTCGCGGCCGCGACGATCTCCGCGGAGGGCAGGTAGCCTTCAGGGCCGGCGATCCGGACGTGCATGCCGGCCGTGACTCCGGCCAGCAGGTAGGAGTTGGCCATGTTGTTGGCAGCGTCGCCCAGGTAGCTCATGGTGAGCCCCTTGAGTTCGCCCTTGTGTTCCTTGACGGCAAGCAGGTCCGCCAGGAGCTGGCAGGGGTGGTAGTCATCGCACAGGGCGTTGATGACCGGGACCTTGGAGTTCGCAGCCATGGCCACCAGGCCGGAGTGCGCACCCGTACGCCACACGATGGTGGAGACCATGCGTTCCAGGACTTTGGCGGTGTCCTCCACGGATTCCTTGTGCCCGATCTGTGCCTCACCCGGGTTGATGATGAGGGCGTTGCCTCCCATGTCGGCGATGCCGGTGGCGAAGGAGACGCGGGTCCGGGTGGAGGTCTTGTCGAAAATCACGGCCACGGTCTTGCGGCCACTGCCCTCCGCCGCGAACGGCTGGACGCTGTAGGGGGCAGCCTTCATGCGGGCGGCGAGCTCCAGGACTTCCGACTGCTCAGCCGGGGTGAGGTCGGTGTCCTTGAGGAAATGCCGGGTTGCGGTAGTCACTGGGCGTCCTTAGCTGCTTGGAGGATTGCCGGGAAAGCGGCGAGGAAGGTGTCAGCCTGGGCCGCGGTCAGGATCAGCGGCGGGGCCAGGCGGATGGTGCGCGGGCCGGGGCTGTTGATGATGAAGCCCGCGTCGAGGGCAGCCTGGACCGCTGCGGGGGCAACATCGGCGTCGAGGTCGAAGCCGATCAGTAGCCCTTCGCCGCGCACCTCCGTGACGCCGGGCAGGGCGGCCAGTCCGGAGCGCAGGTGCTCCCCCACCGTGACGGCGTTTGCGAGCACGTTCTGGCTTTCCAGTGCGTGCAGGGTCGCCAGGGCGGCAGCGGTGGCAACAGGGTTGCCGCCGAAGGTGGTGCCGTGCTGGCCGGCGGAGAGCAACGACGACGTCTGCTCGCCAAAGGTGATCAGGGCACCGATGGGGAAGCCGCCGCCGAGGCCCTTTGCCAGGGTTACGGCGTCCGGCATGATTCCGGCATCTTCGCTGGCGAGCCACTTGCCGGTCCGGCCGATGCCGGTCTGCACCTCATCCAGGATGAGCAGGGCGCCGGTCCTGGCTGTCAGCTCCCGGGCTGCACGGAGGTACTCCGCCGAAAGGGGGCGAACACCTGCTTCACCCTGGATGGGCTCGAGGAAGACCGCGGCCACGGTTTCGTCCACCGCGGCCTTGAGCGCCTCGATGTCCCCGAACGGGATGTGCTCCACGCCGCCGGGCAGCGGCTTGAAGGGTGCCCGGTAGGCCTCCTTCGCCGTGAGCGCCAGGGCGCCCATGGTCCGGCCATGGAAGGCCCCCTCAAGGGCAATGATTTTGGTCCTCTTCGCGGCGCCCTCGCCGGTGTTGCGGCGGGCCAGCTTGAAGGCGGCCTCGTTCGCTTCGGTGCCGGAGTTGCTGAAGAACACCTTGGACCCCGCCGGCGCGTTGGCCAGCGAAAGGAGCTTCTCGGCCAGGGCCACCTGCGTCGGGCTGGTGAAGAAGTTGGACACGTGGCCCAGGGTGGCGAGCTGGCTGCTGATGACAGAGGTTACGAACGGGTGGGCATGGCCCAGGGCGTTGACGGCAATGCCGCCCAGGAGGTCGAGGTACTCTTTGCCGTCGGCGTCCCACACCACGCAGCCGGCACCGCGGACCAGCACCCGCTGCGGCGTGCCGAACACATTCATCAGCGAGCTGGAGTAGCGGGCCAGCCACTCGGATCCGGCGTGCCCGGTGGTCTCCACCAGCTCATTCACTGATGATTTTTCCACGGTATTCATGAACTGATCTCCTCGTCCGGGACTACCTGGGTGCCGATGCCCGCCGTCGTAAATGTTTCCAGAAGCATGGAGTGGGCCAGGCGCCCGTCCACGATGTGTGCCTGTTCGACGCCCTCGTCGACGGCCTTGAGGCAGGCAGCCATCTTGGGGATCATCCCTGATTCGAGCCTGGGCAGCATCTGCCGCAGCTCCGACGCCGTGAGGGAGGAAATCAGCGAGGACTTGTCGGGCCAGTTTGCGTAGAGACCCTCAACGTCGGTCAGGATCACCAGCTTGGAAGCGCCGAGCGCGGAGGCGACCGCGGCCGCTGCGGTGTCGGCGTTGACGTTCAGGACCTGGCCCGTGGGCTGGAACCGTGCGGTCCCGGCCACGCCGTCACCGCCGTCGACAATTTCCGGCGCCACCGTGGAGATCACGGGGATCCGCCCGGCGGCGAGGATGTCCACAATGCCTGCGGGGTCGACGCCGACCACCTCGCCCACCAGCCCGAGGTCCACGTCCTCGCCGTCCACCACGGTCCCGGTGCGGACAGCGCGGAGGAGGCCGCCGTCCTCGCCGGACATGCCCACCGCGTACGGGCCGTGCGAGTTGATCAGGCCCACCAGTTCACGGCCCACCTGGCCGGTGAGGACCATGCGGACCACGTCCATGGCCTCGGGCGTTGTCACGCGGAGTCCGCCCTTGAACTCGGATTCGATGCCCAGCCGGCCCAGCATGGAATTGATCTGCGGGCCGCCGCCGTGCACCACCACGGGGTGGATGCCCACATGGTGGAGGAAGACGATGTCCTCGGCAAAGGCGCGGCGGAGCTCGTCGTTGACCATGGCGTTTCCGCCGTACTTGATCACCATGGTGGTGCCCGCGAACCGCTGGATCCAGGGCAGTGCCTCGATCAGGGTGGCGGCCTTGTCCTGGGCGGCGGACATGCTGGTGTTTTCGCGCGTCTGGGTGTTCATGATGTCACTTTCCACAGCGGTCTGTGCCTGGGGCGCTGGGCTCCTAGCTGGAGTAGGCGCTGTTTTCGTGGACGTAGTCGTGGGTGAGGTCGTTGGTCCAGATGGTGGCTTCCGCATCGCCTGCCTGCAGGTCGATCTCCACCAGCACTTCGCGGGGCTCCAGGTCCACCAGGCCCCGGTCGTCGCCGATGCTGCCGTTGCGGCAGATTTGGACGCCGTTCATGGCCACGTTGAGCTTGTCCGCTTCGAAAGCGGCGTCCGTGGTGCCCACGGCTGACAGGACCCGGCCCCAGTTGGGATCCTTGCCGAAGATGGCGGCCTTGAACAGGTTGGAGCGGGCCACGGAGCGGCTGACGGTTTCGGCATCGGCTTCGCTGGCGGCGTTGAACGTACGGATGGCGATGTCGTGGCTGGCGCCTTCGGCGTCCGCGATCAATTTCCGTGCCAGCTCGGCACAGACCCGAGTGAGGCCGGCGCCGAAGGCTTCGGCTGACGGCACGGCTCCCGAGGCGCCGGACGCCATCAAAACCACGGTGTCGTTGGTGGACATGCAGCCGTCCGAATCGGCACGGTCGAAGGTGACGCGGGTGGCGTCACGGAGGACGACGTCGAGCAGCTCCGGCTGCACGTTGGCATCGGTGGTGAGCACCACCAGCATGGTGGCCAGGCCGGGGGCGAGCATGCCGGCACCCTTGGCGATGCCGCCGATGCTGAATTCCTGGCCGTCGGCGTCGCTGCCGATGAAGAGGGCAGATTTCGGGACGCTGTCGGTAGTCATGATCGCCGTGCCGGCCGCAGGCCCGCCATCAGTGCTGAGCGCCGCAGCAGCAGCCTCGACGCCGGGCAGGATCTTGTCCATAGGCAGCTGCTCGCCGATCAGGCCGGTGGAGCAGACGAAGACGTCGGTGGCGGAGATGCCCAGCACCTCGGCCACTTTCTCCGCGGTGCTGTGGGTGTTCTGGAAACCGGTGGGGCCGGTGCAGGCGTTGGCTCCGCCGGAGTTGAGGATGACGGCGTCCACGCGGCCGTCGGAGACCACCTGGCGGGACCAGTGCACGGGGGCGGCTGCCACCCGGTTGCTGGTGAAGACGGCGGCGGCGGCCTTGGACGGGCCGTCGTTGACGACCAGGGCCAGGTCCGGGTTGCCGGAGGCCTTGAGGCCGGCGGTGACGCCGGCCGCCCGGAATCCCATGGGGGCGGTGATGGTCACGGGGCTACTCCCTGGAGGTTGAGGCCGGCGGTTTCCGGCAGGCCGAGTGCGATGTTCATGGACTGTACGGCGCCGCCGGCGGTGCCCTTGGTGAGGTTGTCGATCACGCAGGTGACGATGACGCGGCCCGCGTGCGGGTCGAACACCAGCTGCATGGCTGCGTGATTGGATCCCTGGACGGACTTGGTGGCGGGCCACTGGCCTTCCGGCAGCACATGGACGAAGGGCTCGTCGTCGTACGCTTCCGTCCAGGCCTGCCGCAGCTGGGCAGCCGTGGTGCCGGCCTTGACCTTTGCGGTGGCCGTGGTCAGGATGCCGCGGCTCATCGGCGCCAGTGTGGGCGTGAAGGAGACGGAGACCTTTTCGCCGGCGGCGTTGCTGAGCCCCTGCTCGATTTCCGGCGTGTGCCGGTGTCCGCCGCCCACGCCGTACGGGCTCATGGAGCCCATCACTTCGGAGCCGATGAGGTTGACCTTGGCTGCCTTGCCGGCGCCGGAGGTTCCGGACGCGGACACGATCACGACGTCGTCGGGCTCCAGGAGCTGGGCGGCGAACCCTGGCGCCAGGGCCAGGAGGGAAGACGTGGGGTAGCAGCCGGGCACGGCGATGCGCTTGGCGCCCTTGAGGGCCTCCCGCTGGCCGGGCAGTTCCGGCAGCCCGTAGGGCCAGGTGCCGGCGTGGGCGGAGCCGTAGAACTTCTCCCAGGCAGCCGGATCCTCCAGGCGGTGGTCGGCGCCGGCGTCGATGACGAGGGTCCCCTCAGGCAGCTGGGCGGCAATCTCCCCGGAGGCACCGTGCGGCAGGGCGAGGAACACGACATCGTGGCCGGAGAGGTTCTCCACCGTGGTGTCCTCCAGGATCCGGCTGGCCAGTCCGTGAAGGTGCGGCTGGAGTTCACCGAGCCGGGATCCTGCATTGCTGTGGGCGGTAATGGCCCCGATGGTTACCCCGGGGTGCCCGGCAAGGAGGCGGAGGACTTCTCCCCCGGCGTAGCCACTGGCTCCCGAGACCGCAACAGAAATAGTCATGCTCCGACTATACAGCAATAGTTATGCATACCTACCGATATTTATGCATTGAGATGGGAGGTTCCCGGTTCTTGGGGAAGGAGTGCCGGTGTCCCTACGATGGTTCCGGCAGCCGGGGCCGGAGATTCCGGGTCCCGCGAAAGGAGAGCCATGACGCACGCAATCGTCGCACGGCAGGCAGGCGGACCGGAAGTCCTTGACTACGCCGAGGTTGAAATTCCGGTTCCCGGGCCGGGCCAGCTGCTGTTCAGGGTGGGGGCGGCCGGCGTCAACTTCATTGACACCTACAAGCGCAGCGGCACCTACAAGGTGCCCTACCCCTTCGTCCCCGGCACGGAAGCGGCAGGCACGGTGGAGGCCGTGGGGGACGGCGTGACCGGCTTCGCGGTGGGCGACCGCATTGCCACAGCCGAGGGCATCGGCTGCTACGCCGACTACGCGCTGGTGGATGAGGATGCGGCACTGCCCGTAGCGAAGGGCCTGGACGTCTTCACCGCCGCAGCCCTCCCCCTGCAGGGCGTGACGGCCCACTACCTGATCAACTCCACGTTCAAGGTGGAACCGGGGCACACGGTGTTGCTGCACGCCGGCGCAGGGGGTGTGGGTCTGCTCCTGATCCAGTTGCTCAAGGCCAAGGGCGCGCGGGTCATCACCACCGTGTCCAACGATGAGAAGAAAGCCCTAGCCCACGAGGCCGGGGCGGACCACGTGCTGCGCTACGAGGGCTTCCCGCACCACGTGCGCGAACTTACCGGCGGGACCGGCGTTGATGTGGTGTACGACGGCGTGGGGAAGGATACCTTCGACGGCTCGCTGGCTGCGCTGCGGGTGCGCGGCATGCTGGTGCTGTTCGGCGCGGCTTCGGGTCCGGTGCCGCCGTTCGATCCGCAACGGCTCAATGCCGCCGGGTCGCTGTTCCTGACCCGCCCCACGATGGGCCACTACCTGCGGGACGCTGCCGAGCGGCGCTGGCGCGCGGACGAGGTCTTTGCTGCCGCTGCCGACGGCAGCCTGAAGGTCCGGATCGGTGCGCGCTACCCGCTGAGCCAGGCCGCCCAGGCGCACCGGGACCTTGAAGGCCGCAAGACCACCGGGAAAGTCCTGCTGGTTCCCTGACAAGTACTTACAGGTCAACGACAAAGTCCCCGCAACCACTCAAGGTTGCGGGGACTTGTGGCTTCCGGAAGCGTCCAGTCAGCGCTGGACAGCTCCGAAGCGTTCGGCGGCCAGGGCAACGGCGCTCTCGCGCGCTGCGGAGGCTTCGTCGGCGGTCAGCGTGCGGTCGGCGGCACGGAACCGGAGCCCGAACGCCAGGGACTTCTTGCCGTCCTCGATGCCCTTTCCTGCATAGACATCGAACAGGGCCACATCCTCCAGCAGTTCACCGGCGCCTTCACGCAGCGCGGCGAGGACGTCGTCGGCGGGGACCTCGGACGGAACCACGAGTGCAACGTCCTGGGTTGCCACGGGGAACGTGGAAATGTGCCGCGCCACGATGACGTCCGGTGCGGCCTCGAACAGCGCGTCAGCGTTGATCTCCAGCGCGACGGAACGGGCAGGCATGTCCGAGGCGGCGAGCAGCTTGGGGTGCAGTTCGCCCGCATAGCCGACGGTCTGCCCGGTGTGCAGGGCAAGGCGGGCCGTGCGGCCGGGATGGAAGGCCTGGTGCCGGCCCTGGGTGACCACGAGGTCGACGCCGAGGACGTCGCCCGCGAGCCGGGCGACATCGAGCGCGTCGGCCCAGTCCCACGCCCGGGGGGTGTGCGTCGCAGCAGCCGGCGAATCATGGCCGGTGAGGACCGCGGCAAAGTGGAACGGCTGGTCAGGTACGCCGTCGTACAGCGCGTCCAGCACCTCATCGGCAGGCTTTACGCCCAGCGGCGGGATGGAGGCGGTCCCAACGGTTTCACCCGGCAGGAACACGAGGCCGGATTCGAACAGGGCGAGGTCCCGGAAGCCGCGTGAATGGTTCCGCTTGGCCACCTCGATCAGCCCCGGCAGGATGGAGGTGCGCAGGTAACCCTGCTCTTCACTGATGGGATTGGCCAGCTTGACGGCACTGCGGCCGGCACCCTCTTCCGCGGTTCCGAAGGTGTCGTTGGCGGCTTTGGAGACGAACGGGTAGGCCAGGACTTCCGTGAGGCCGGCGTCCGCCAGGGCCTGGATCAGGCGGCGGCGCTGTTGCTGGACGCGGGTGAGGCCGCGGCCGGGCGGGGCCACGGGCAGGGTGGCGGGGATCTTGTCGTAGCCCACCAGCCGGGCAATCTCCTCGGTCAGGTCCTCTTTGGTCTCCAGGTCGCTGCGCCAGCTCGGCGGTGTAACCGTCCAGCCGCCGTCGTGCTTCACCACAACCGCGCCCAGGTCCTCGAGCGAGGTGACGATCTGTTCCTCGGTGAAGTCGATGCCGATGCGTGCCGCAGCGAAGCCTGCCGGCAGTTCGATGGTGATGGTTTCCGGCGGGGTGCCCACGTCGGTGCCGGCGTCGTCGGCCGTTCCGCCGGCGAGCTCCACCAGGAGGTCCACCACGCGCTGGGCGGCGATGCCGGCCACCTGCCAGTCCACGCCGCGTTCGAACCGCTTGGATGCCTCGGACGGCAGCTTGTGCCGGCGCCTGGAGCGTCCGATGGACACCTCGTCGAAGTGCGCCGCCTCCACCAGGATGTTCGACGTCGAATCGCCCACCTCGGTTGCCGCACCGCCCATGACGCCGGCGATACCGATGGCACCGGAGTCGTCGGTGATGAGCAGGTCCTCGGCGTCAAGGCTGCGTTCCTTGCCGTCCAGGGTGGTGATCTTCTCCCCCGCGGCCGCGCGGCGCACCACGATGTCGCCGGAGAGCGTGTCCAGGTCGTAGCAGTGTGTGGGCTGGCCCAGCTCGAGCATGACGTAGTTGGAGATGTCCACGGGCAGCGAGATGGAGCGGATGCCTGCCAGCCGAAGCCGCGAGACCATCCACGGCGGGGTGGGCTTGGTCGCGTCCACGCCGCGGACGGTGCGCGCCACGAAGCGGTCGCAGCCCGGCTTGCCGTAAATGGGGGCATCATCATTGAGCTTGACGCCGTACCCGCCGGACAGTTCCGCTGGCGCCTGGACCTTGCCGGCAGGGTCCGTGAAGGCCGTACCGGTGGCGTGGGCGTACTCCCGGGCCACGCCACGGATGGAGAAGGCGTAGCCGCGGTCCGGGGTGACGTTGATTTCCGCGGCCTCGTCGTACAGGCCCAGCAGCTCCATGGCGTCGGTACCCACTTCCGGGTCCAGCCCGATGCGGGACAGCACCAGGATGCCGTCGTGGTCCTCGCCGATGCCCAGTTCGCGGACGGAGGCGATCATGCCGGCCGAGAGGTGGCCGTAGGTCTTTCGGGCCGAGATGCGGAAGTCGCCGGGCAGCACGGCGCCCGGCAGGGTCACCACCACCTTGTCGCCCTCCACGAAGTTGTGGGCACCGCAGATGATGCCCTGGACACCGGACGGGTCAATACCGTCCCCGGTAAGAGTCTGTTCCTGTCCCTCGGGGACAACCCGGACCTGGCACCAGTTGATGGTCTTGCCGTTGGTCTGGGGTTCCTTGACCAGGCTCAGGACCTGGCCCACCACGACGGGACCCTGCAGGGTGTCCGTGGGGCGGTGGACGGCTTCTTCCTCGAAACCGACCTTGACCAGCTCGGCCATGACGTCTTCGGCCGTTGCATCGGCCGGTACTGCCGCGAATTCACGCAGCCAGGAAAGTGGGATACGCACTGTTAGATCTCCATCCCGAAGTGCTCGCTGAACCGTACATCGCCTTCGATCATGTCGCGCATGTCCCCCACTTCATTGCGGAACATGAGGGTGCGCTCGATGCCCATGCCAAAGGCGAAACCTGAATAGACGTCCGGATCGATGCCGGCGGCGCGCAGGACGTTCGGGTTGACCATGCCGCAGCCGCCCCACTCGATCCAGGCCGGGCCGCCCTTGGCGCCGGGGTGGAAGATGTCCAGCTCGGCGGACGGTTCGGTGAAGGGGAAGTAGTTGGGGCGCAGCCGGATCTGGGCTTCCTCGCCAAACATCTGCCGGGCGAAGTGCTCAAGGGTGCCGCGCAGGTCCGCCATGCTGAGGTTCCTGTCGATGGCCAGGCCCTCGAACTGGTGGAACACCGGGGTGTGGGTGGCGTCCAGTTCATCGGTACGGAACACCTTGCCAGGGCACAGGACGTAGATGGGTACCTCGCGCTCGAGCATCGAACGCACCTGCACCGGCGAAGTGTGGGTGCGCATCAGCAGGTGGGCTTCGGGAGGTTCCACGAAGAAGGTGTCCTGCATTTCCCGGGCCGGGTGGTCAGGTTTGAAATTCAGTGCGTCGAAGTTGAACCATTCCGATTCCACCTCGGGGCCCTCGGCGATTTCCCAGCCCATGCCCACGAAGATGTCGGCCACGCGGTCCTGCAGGGTGGACAGCGGATGGCGGGCGCCGGCACGGCGGCGGCGCGGGGCGGCCGTGACATCCACGGTCTCCTCCACCAGGATGCGGGCGTCGTTTTCGGCCTCCAGCACCACGGTGCGATCGGCGAGCGCCTTGTTCACGCGGCCGCGGGAGGCTCCCATCAGCTTTCCGGCGAGCGCCTTCTGGTCCTTGGGCAGGCGGCCGATCTCCCGGTTGGCCAGGCTGAGCGGGGACTTCTCGCCGCTGTGGGCAAGGCGCACCGCCTTCAGCTCGTCAAGGGTGGCAGCACCGGCGATGGCGGTGATGGCCTGGTCTACAGCGGCGTTAATGGCTGCCTCATCCGTGGGGTTCGGGATGTCGGCGCCCGGCAAAGTTTCAGTCATCTACTGTTCTTAGCTACGAGTCGTGGCTGCCGGCGGCGGGGGCAGCCACGGACGGTTTCCCGCCCGGCGCGTCCGCCGCTGGCAGGTCATGGATGAATGCGCTGAACGTCAGTGTCATTCAATGACCAGGTCAGGGCTCGCCGGCAGGACCGGCGGCCACTGCCCTCCAGTCTAGTTGAACCCTCCGGCTACCATGGCCTCATGACTTTGCGGCAGCGGCCGGGTTTCCTGGGCGGCCCGACGACGGCCCAGCGGCTCAGGCGCGCAGCAAACCTCCTCAACGGGAGCACCCTGGCCGGGCTCGCCGTCGCCCTCGCCGCGCGGACGCGGATCAGCCGCGGCCCGCGCGGAATGATCATCGCCGCCGGCTACCGCTGGCGCCTGCCGTTCGCACACGCCTACACCCTGGGCAACGTGGTGCTGTGCCGGTGCACGGCCCGGGACCTGCTGGCCCGGCCCGCGCTCCTGGAACACGAGGAGAGGCATTGCACCCAGTACGCGTGCTGCTTGGGCCTGCCCTTTATCCCGCTGTACCTGGTGGCCGCCGCCTGGTCGATGCTGCGGACGGGAAACCCCGGGACGGCGAACATCTTTGAACGCAGGGCAGGGCTGGCAGCCGGCGGCTATCCGCTCACGGCAGGCAGGAAAGCGTGATGGTCCCTGAATCCCTGGCGAACGGCCGGGCGGGAACCATCACCGTCACCGGAGCGGGGTGGGCAGAGGCGGCCCCGGACCTGATGCTTGTTTCGGTTGGCGTGGAGTGCCGCGCCGCATCAGTGGACGATGCCTGGGCGGCGGCCACCGGGGGCCTGCGGGAGGTTGGCGCTGCGCTCCACAGCCGCGGCGTAGCCCCCGCGGACATCCGCTCGACAGGCTTGACCGTCCGCCCCGATCTCGCCTGGCGGGACGGCGAGGGCCAAAAGCTCGTGGGCTATGTGGCTGCCGGCAGCCTGTCGGTCCGGCTGCGGGACCTCCCTGGGGCGTCGGCCATCATTTCCGCTGCAGTCGGCGCGGCCGGGGACGCTGTCCGGCTGAACAACCTGCAGCTGGTCCTCTCCGACGACTCCGCGGTTCGGGCAGAGGCCCGGGAGGCTGCCTGGCAGGACGCACTCCGCAGCGCCGGCCAGTATGCGGCGCTGGCCTCCGGCCGCCTGGGACGGGTGCTGTCCGTGGACGAGTCCGGCCCCGCCCCCGGACCGGTTCCGCTGGGAGGGCTGCAACGGGCTTCCGCAACCGAAGGACCGCCAATCGAACCCGGACTGAACCGGGTGGAGGCCGCCGTAATGGTCACGTGGGAGCTCGCAACCTAGGACAACGCCGTGTGCGGCGCCTTGACATTTATTCGAACATGTTTTCGAATGGGGAACATGAGATGGGAAGCACAGGCCCTGGTGCCCACCCCGGATGCTCCTGCCGAAGCACGCCCGGCGCTGCTTCCGCTGGTGGGGCTGGTACGCTCCGTCACCACCCCTGAGTTCGCCGGCATCACCTTCCACGAGGTCACCGCCAAATCGGTGCTCAACAGGGTTCCCACAGGGTCGAAGATGCCCTTCGAATGGACGGTCAATCCGTACCGCGGCTGCAGCCACGCCTGCGTCTACTGCTTTGCCCGCAAAACCCATACGTACCTGGATTTCGACGCCGGCATGGACTTTGACAGCCAGGTGGTGGTGAAGGTGAACGCAGCGGAGGTCCTGCGGAAGGAACTGGCCAAGCCATCCTGGTCGCGGCAGCAGGTGGCACTGGGCACCAATACCGATCCCTACCAGCGGGCGGAGGGAAGGTACCGGCTCATGCCCGGCATTATCGCCGCCCTGGCGGAGTCCGGCACGCCGCTGTCCATCCTGACCAAGGGGACGCTGCTGGCGCGCGACATTCCGTTGCTCAAGAGCGCGGCCACGCAGGTTCCCGTGGGTCTGGGCATATCCCTGGCCATGACCAATGAGGCCCTGTCAGAGGCGATCGAGCCCGGTACCCCCGGGCCGAGGGCGCGGCTCAAACTGGTGTCGCGGCTTCGCGAGGCCGGTCTTCCCTGCGGGGTTATGGCCATGCCCATCCTGCCGTGGCTGTCCGACAGCGACGAAGCCCTGGACGCCCTTTTCGGTTCCCTGGCGGCCGCCGGCGCAACCGGGGTCAGCGCAGGCGCGCTGTACCTGAAGCCGGGCACCAGGGAATGGTTCATGAAGTGGATCGCTGCCCACCACCCCGAACTGGCAGGCAAATACCGGCGGCTGTACGGGACCGGTTCCTACGCCACAAAGGAATACCGGACGTGGCTGGCGGGCAGGGTGCGCTACTTCAAGGCCCGCCACGGCTTCACGCATTCCTCCGGCTTCAGCCACCGCGACCTCGACGATCCGCGGGCGGAGGAAGCGGAATACCCTGCGGGCATCATTCCTGACCAGGCTGGCGGCGCCTCCACTGCCGGTTCCTTGCGGCCTGCCCCGTCACAGCCGGGACAGGCGGTGCAGGCGGTGCAGGACTCGCTGTTCTAGGTGTCGCTGTTCTAGGTGTCCGTGTTTTAGGTGTCGCTGTTCCAGCCTCAAGGAGCACACGGTCTTCCCGGCTACAGCCTGCCGGCCCGTCTTATCCTTCGTTCCGGCCTTCCGGCACCAGCGCCGCCACATTGTCCAGGAGCGCCCGCACAATCGGATAGTCGGCAGGGATCCAGGCCAGGCCAAGGATCGCATCCCGGTCATTGAGTCCAACCCAGCGCAGTTCATCATGGTCTTCAAGCGGCCGGGGTTCGCCCCCTGTGACCTCGGCGAACCACACCCGCATCCGCGCGCGGTCGTTCAAGGGCCAGCCACCCGGTTCCTCCGCGGGCAGTTCACGCCCCAGCCGCACGCCGACGCCCAGTTCCTCGGCCAGCTCACGGATCAGCGCCGCTTCAGGTTCCTCGCCGGGTTCCACCTTGCCGCCGGGGAACTCCCACAGCCCTGCCAGGTGCTCCGGCGCGCTCCGCCGTGCCACCAGCAATGCGGCCGGATCGGCCAGCTGGTCCACCACGGCTGCGCCCACTACCTCAATCAGTCCAGTCACCGGCCCATTCTATGGGCCACAATGGGAAGGGTTCCGGAACACCGCTTCCGCCCATCCCGGGCAGGCCGCAGGAATAGGCCCTGCCGGCCCGGGGTTTGGCCCAGTGTCCGGAGCCCCGCCCCATTGCCGTGGCATCCACCCCTTCAGTCCCACCCTTTGAGAAGCAGGCACATGAGCAGCGTCTTTACCCCCTCCACGGCAGCCAAAACCAAGACCCCCCGTGTGGGGATGGCCATCTTTGCTCTCGCCATGGGCGGGGTTGGGATCGGCGTCACCGAGTTCACCATGATGGGTCTGCTAAAGGAAGTGGAACAGGGGCTGGCCATCAGCACCCCCGAGGCCGGGAACTTGATCTCCGCCTATGCGCTGGGCGTGGTGGTGGGAGCCCCACTCCTGGCTGCCGTCGGCGCAAAGCTCCCCCGCAAGAAACTCGCGCTGGGGCTCCTGCTGTTTTTCACCATCGCAAACCTGGCCTCATACCTGGCCCCTGACTACGGGTCAATGCTGTTGTCCCGCTTTGCCGCCGGACTGCCGCACGGGGCCTTCTTCGGGGTTGCCGCAGTGATCGCCGCGTCCCTGGTCCCGGCCACCCGGCGGGGCTGGGCCATTTCCATGGTCATGGCCGGGCTCAGCGTCTCCAACGTCGTGGGAGTTCCCTTCGCCACCTGGGTCGGCCAAACCTACGGCTGGCGGCTGCTGTTTGTCCTCGTGGGTGCAATCGGCCTACTGGCCCTGGTCCTGGTCCGGAAATTCGTGCCCTTCCAACATGCCCACCCGGATGCCAGCATCCGGCGCGAGCTTGGGGCCCTCAAGCGCCTCCAGGTGTGGCTCGCACTCCTGGTTGGCATCGTGGGTTTCGGCGGCTTCTTCGCCACCTACACCTACATTGCCCACACCATGACCGCTGTCGCCGGCATCCCGTCCGCCCTGATCCCCGTGGTGGTGGCGCTGTACGGGCTGGGCATGGTGGCGGGGAACGTCATCGGCGGCCGTCTTGCCGACAAATCGGTCATGAGTACCCTGTACAAGGTCCTGCCGGCCATTGCCGTGGCCCTCGTGGTGTACGCGGTGGCAGCGCACTGGGCGTGGAGTGCCATGGTCATGGTGTTCGTGGTGGGTGCTTCGGGCTCCATGCTGATTCCGGCCCTGCAGACCCGCCTGTTGGACGCTTCCCCTGACGCGCCCTCGCTGGCGTCATCCCTCAACCATGCAGGACTCAACGTGGCCAACGCCCTCGGAGCATTCCTGGGCGGCCTCGTCATCGCCCTCGGCTGGGGCTTCACGGCCCCCGCCCTGGTCGGTGCCGTCCTGGCCGTCCTGGGCTTCGGCGTCGCCCTCCTTAGCGGGCTGCTGGAACGGAAGAAGCCGCTGGATGCCTGAATTCAGGGCAGATCCCGCCACGCCCAACCGTCTGCGCCGCTGCTAACGATGCGGCAACGCCGCCCTTCGGGCTACTGACTTTGCGGGGCCCTTATGTTAGCTTGAGGCTCATCGGGACTGTTAATCCCGGTCACAATAAGGAGGAGACATGGGTTTTCTTGCTTGGATTATTTTGGGCCTGATTGTAGGGGCCATTGTTAAAGCCGTAATGCCCGGACGGGTCGGCGGCGGCTGGGTAACCAGCCTCATCCTGGGTGTGGTTGGAGCCATTGTCGGCGGCTGGATTGGCAGCCTCCTGTTCAACAAGGGCGATCTTGCCTTCTTCGACCTTGGCACCTGGATTCTCGCTATCGTCGGCGGCCTGGTTGTTGCCGGCATCTACGGAGCAGTCACCGGACGCGGACGAGCCAGCCGCGCACCCTGATCGCTCTGTCAACGAATAACCGATGGGCCCCGGATATCCGGGGCCTTTTCTTATGCCCCGGAGTTCACCGGCACCCCGCACATGCGGGTCCACCGCGTAGTGGGCGGCGGAAGATTTCCCACCCGGCCGCCGTCGTCCTTTCCTACCCTGCCGGGTCCGGTTCCCCTGCTGCAACCGCTTCCCCTGGTGCGCCGGCGCCCGTGGTAACTTCTGCTCCCCCGGCAGCTTCTGCCCGGCGCTGGGAGCGGGCACTGGCGTAGAGGCAGACGGTAGCCGCCGTCCCCAGATTGAGGCTTTCGGCAGCGCCATAGACGGGGACCGCAACGCGGTGGTCAGCCAGTTCCAGCTCTTCGTCGGAGAGTCCCTGGGCCTCGTTGCCGAAAAACCAGGCGGTGGGTCCGGCAAGGTCGTACACCGAGTCCGGCCCAAATCCGGTAAGTCTGCGGCGGGCGCTCTCGTCCTGCAGAACGTCGAGGTCCAACTGGCCGTAACCGTCCGCGGCGAGGACGCCAATGCCGCGGGCCTTGCACTCCGCCGCCAGTTCCGCGGGATCCACGGCCAGGACGACGGGCAGGTGGAACAGTGAACCGGCGGTGGAGCGGACAGCCTTCGGGTTGTAGATGTCCACGCTGGACGCGGTGAACACCACAGCATCGGCGCCGGCTGAATCGGCTGCGCGCAGGACCGTTCCCGCGTTCCCTGGATCCCGTACCTGGCAGAGAACGGCGATAAGGCGGGGGCCGGCGTCGAGAACGTCCGCCAGGGTGACGTCGACGAAGCGGCAGACGGCCACGATGCCCTGGGGGTTGACGGTGTCTGCCATGGCCGCCAGGACCTCATCCGTGGCCAGCCGCGCGTTGGTGCCTTCCGCGAGCTCTTCGAATTCGGGAAAGCGGTCAAGGCAGCTTTCACTCGCGAACACCTCGGTGACCACGCCAGGGGCGCCCGCCGCGAGGCGCTGCTGGTGGAGCTTGAGGGCTTCCCGGACGGCCTGGGGCCCCTCGGCAAGGAACTGGCCCCGCTTTAAACGGGCCGGGCGCCCTGCAAGCTTTGCCACGTCCCTGACCCGATCGGCTCGGGGGTTGGACAGTGGAAGATCTTGCGGGCGCCCGGATTCGTTCATACAAGAACTGTAGTAGCTGACGCTTCCAGTTCCTGAACCGGCCCCTCAGGCGAGGAGCGAGTAGCTGCTGCTAGGCTGCGGCAACCTTCTTGGCGGAGGTGTCTGCCGGCAGGGAGTCCTTGGCCACCTGGACCAGTGCGGCGAAGGCGTTGGCGTCGGAGACGGCAAGCTCGGCCAGCATGCGGCGGTCAACCTCGACCTCGGCGGCCTTCAGGCCCTGGATGAGGCGGTTGTAGGTGAGGCCGTTGGCGCGGGAAGCAGCGTTGATGCGCTGGATCCACAGGCGGCGGAAGTCACCCTTCTTCTTCTTGCGGTCGCCGTAGCTGTACACAAACGAGTGCAGCAGCTGTTCCTTGGCCTTGCGGTACAGGCGCGAACGCTGTCCGCGGTAGCCCTTCGCCCGTTCAAGAACAACCCGGCGCTTCTTGTGGGCGTTGACCGCCCTCTTCACACGTGCCACGTGCGTACTCCTTCGAAAATCTGATCCCAAGCATCTGTTGCCGGTTGTCCGGCGGCCTGAGAAGGCTGTTTGGCAGGTGACGGGCCGTCAGGGGAAGGCCCGCCAAAAAACACTTGGAAACTAGATGCCGAGCATCTTCCGGATGACCTTGGCGTCGCCCTTGAAGACGATCTTGTCGCCGGCAAGGCGACGGGTCAGGCGGCTGGACTTGTGCTCCAGGTAGTGGCGGCGGTTGGCCTGCTGGCGGCGCAGCTTGCCGCTGCCGGTCAGCTTGAAGCGCTTCTTGGCACCACTGTGGGTCTTCATCTTCGGCATGGGAACCGATCTCCTAACGTGTCTGCGGGCCCGGGGGCCGGCAGTTCTATCGCGCAGCCACCCCTGCGGGCAGCATGCTGGTTGCTGACTGCCGGGGACATGCCCCGGCAGCTGTGAACTAGTTGGTCTTCTTGCCCGCCGGCTTCGGCACTGCCTTGGGAGCAGGGCGGGCAGCTGGCTTCGGTGCAGCGGGCCTTGCCACCGGCTTCGGCGGCGCAGGCACGGCTGCCGGCTTCGGCGCGGCCGGCGCGGCAGCTTCGGGCTTGGCAGCAACGGCAGGCCTGGGCGCCGGAGCGGCGGCCTTCGGCGCAACAGCCTTCGGCGCTTCAACCTTAGGTGCAGCAGCCTTCGGCGCTTCGGCCTTAGGAGCAGCAGCCTTAGGCGCTTCAGCCTTAGGTGCTTCATGCTTCGGAGCAGCCGCAGCCTTCGGGGCCTCCTGCTTCGGAGCCTCCTGCGTCGGAGCTTCAGGCGCCTCAGACGTGGCGGTGTCCGCCTCAGGAGCTTCCGTGGCGGGAGCTTCCGGCTCCGTGGACACGGTGAAGCCTTCAGGCAGGAGATCCGCCAGTGACTGCGTCATCGGGGCCTGGTCGTCGCCGGAGGTGTCAACCCGTCCCGCGGCTTTGGCTTCGTTCTGCGCCTTGGCTTCGGCACGCTGGGTGGCGCGCCGCGCTTCAGCCTTGGCCTCGGCCTTGTTCTTCAGCGGGCCAACCACCATGACCATGTTGCGGCCGTCGATGCGGGGGCTGGACTCCACCACGCCGACTTCGGCGACGTCGTCCGCGAAGCGCTGGAGCAGGCGGATGCCCATCTCCGGACGCTGCTGCTCACGGCCACGGAACTGGATCATGGCCTTGACCTTGTCCCCGGCTCCGAGGAAGCGGAGGGCGTGGCCGCGCTTGGTCTCGTAGTCGTGGGTGTCGATCTTCAGGCGGAAGCGGATTTCCTTCAGAACGGTGTTCGTCTGGTTCTTCCGTGCTTCACGCGCCTTGACTGCGGCCTCGTACTTGTACTTGCCGAAGTCCATCAGCTTGCACACCGGAGGCTTCGCCTGAGGTGCGACTTCAACGAGATCAAGGTCGGACTCGGCAGCCAGGCGCAGGGCATCCTCAATACGGACGATTCCTACCTGTTCACCTGCAGGGCCGACCAGCCGCACCTCGGGGACGCGGATACGCTCATTGATTCTTGGCTCGCTAATGTTAAAGCTCCTGTGGTTGTTGTGGTTTCCGGCAAACAGAGAAGGCCCCCAATTGCCGGAGCAATCGAAGGCCTCAAAAAAGGTTGGCCGGCGCAACCCCGCAAAGGGGGTGCACGCGCACGGTCCCGGCAATGCCGGTCCGTGCCCAACCAGGTACCCGGCAACCTTGAGTCCCGGGCGGGTTCCAATGGAACGCCTGGGACAGCGGCTGACGCGGGTGGGAGAGATCTCCGCTTGCAAACTGAATGCCATTCTACAGAAAAAATTCCCGCCAACGCCGGAAAGCGCTGTTGGGAACCTGATTGTTTGGGACAATCCCTGAAATAACGACATCCAGTCGGTCTGTGTCAAGCTTACCAGTATGAGCACCCCAGACAGTAATTCACACGTCTTCGAGCCGGCTGAGGCAGGCGCAGACGTTTCCCAGCAGATCCGGGACATCTCGGAGGTTCCGGCCATCGAGGTCATCACCACGGCAGCGGTGCACCTGATGAGCGCCGCCGCCGTAAAGCTTGGCCTGGCGGCTGAGGACAACGCAGCCGAGCTGAAGGACCTTGACGAGGCCCGCAAACTCATCACCGCACTGGCTGGCCTTGTCACCGCGGCTGCCCCCGAAATCGGGTCCCAGCACGCGGGTCCGTTGCGCGACGGCCTCCGGTCACTCCAGCTGGCGTTCCGTGAGGAGTCCCTGATTCCGGACGCTCCGGGCAAGGGCCCGGGCGAAAAGTACACCGGGGCAGTCAACTAAGGAAGTACTCCCCCAGCAGCGTCCGACGGCGGGACGGCCTTTCATGGTCGTCCCGCCGTCGTCGTTTCCCCGGCAGAGTGTCCCGGGCGACTCTTGAGCCTGTCAGGCGGCTGCCCGCCGGCGGCGCTGCTGAAGAACCAGCCCCACCAGGCACAGCACCACCCCAGCGGCACCCACGGACAAGAAGCCGCCGGAAGGTCCCATGACGTCGATGAAGATCCCGGCCAGCGGTGAACCAAGCGCAACGCCGGCGGTCAGGGCCGATCCGTACCAGCCCATCGCCTCGCCGCGCCGTTCCTCTGAAACCAGGTCCGCAACCTTCTCGGATGCCGCGGACAGGACAGGAGCGCACAGGAGGCCCGGCAGGACGGAAATGAGCGCCAGCGTCCACGTGTCGTGGGCAAATGCCATGGGCATGGTCAGCGCGGCCATGCCCAGCAGCAGGATGATGGGCGGGATGGGCCGGTGCATGGCGCCGTAGATCAGTCCGCCCACCACCGACGCGGCGCACCAGAACACGAAGACTATGCCGATCTCGCGCTGGTGGCCGCCGATCTCCAGCGCGGCGACAATGCCCACGTCCGTGCCGCTTAGGACCATTCCGGCACCGGCGGCCACGGCAAACAGTGCCGCGACCGTGGCCGTGAACCAGGCGAAGCCGCCCGCCAGCTTTCCGCGGAGCCCGTACTGCGCGGCTGTTGTGGCTGCGCCCGCCGGTGCGAGCTCTGCTGCTGCTTCCTGGACGTGGGCCGGTGCAGCGGAGACGACGGCGGCTTCCGCGGCGTGTTGCTCGTCCTCGGCGCACTCGGCTGTCAGGTCCTGGCTGCGGGTGGGCGGGTTGAACCACATCAGGAGCAGACCGGCGAGGGAGGTCGCCACACCCACTACGGTCAGCCCGGCGGTGGTGAACCCGCTGGTGGCCACCACGGCTCCCGCGGCGGGGCCGATCATGAACACCATTTCCGTGGTGATGGCGTCGAGGGCAAAGGCGGTCCGCCGCTGGTCACCTTCGGCAAGGACGCCGAGGGATTGCCGCACGACGCTGAAGATGGGCAGCGTGAGCAGGCCGCCCACAAAGACGAGTGGAAGCAGCCATTGGTAGGGCACGTGCGGCACCACTGACCAGATCAATGTCTCCGAGATCACGGACGGGATAAGCGCGGTACGCAGACCCACGGTGTCCACGCGCCTGCCCCGCCACGGGGCGCCGAGGGCGATGCCGATGGTCATGACGGCCGCGGCGGCCCCGGCGGCCGCGTACCCCTGGCCCAGGGTGAGCACGATGTGCAGGGTCAGCAGCACTCCGGCAGCCGAGTGCGGGATCCGGGCAATCATGCCCACCAGCAGCAGTCGGCGGATTGGCCGGATGGCGAGCAACTCCCGGTAGAGAGCGAAATTCACGAAGCGGTCCTTCACGGTATGCCGGAGTAGTGGCGGGGATCGCCCGTCCGGCTGCCGGCTAGTCGGGAGCGCGCCTCAGTTTGATTTCGAGGGAGTCGACGCGCTCCCCAAACAATACATTCCGCGACCATTCCGCCTGCAGGCCGGCTACCAGTTCCTGGACGCCGGCGGCGTCCAGGCCGTCCTCGAGGTACAGCACCACCTGCAGTTCCGGGCCGGAGCCGCCGCCGGGAAGCACCGAACCGTCGGCCGCGGCGGCAGCTACTCCCCTGCCGGGACGGAGTTCGAGGCTGCGGACAGCGGCGAAGCCGGAGGCAGCCCGGGCCATCTCGCCGGCAAGGTCGGGATCGCTGTACGACGGTGTCCAAGGTTGCTGCTGGGCCAGCGCCCACACCCCGGGCCTACGGACCACAAAGGTAACATCCGCCCCCGGGTCCAGGACCAGGAGCTCCGCGCCCTCAGCGACGGCCGAGAGCGCCGCGCGCGCAGCATACACGGCAACGGGCCGGGCCTCCGGGTGCCAGGCCGCCAGGGCGGCGGCCGAGGTGAACGCGGGAAGCGCCGTCCTGCCGTCAGCTGCCTTGAGCGTCACCAGTGCCATGTCCGCTTGTTTGTCGCCGTGCAGCCCATGGTCCGTTTCCGCCTCGTCGGCCAGTTGCGCCACGATCGGAATGAAGACCCGGGCTGTCGCCAGCGAGGCGACGACGCCTGCTTCGTCGCCCGAGCCCTTTTGGAGCGCGTCCAGGGCGGCGAGGTAGCCGGCGTCGGCCGCGCCGTCGTCGTCCTCGAAGTTGTGGATCTTCGCGTCATCACCGGCGAGACTGCGGCCGGACCAGGGCTGGCCGGCGGAATCCGTGGCACCGCCCGCGCCGGCCAGGGCCGCCGCGATATGTCCCGGCAGCCGCCGGCCGGCGGGTGGCTCCTCGATATTTGCCATGTCGTGGGCTTCTGCCGGCCCTACCGGCGGCCTGCGACGTCGAGGGCTTCGGGGAGGGTAAAAGCTCCGGCGTACAGCGCCTTGCCTACGATGGCACCTTCCACGCCCAGCGGCACCAGCGAACGGAGGACCTTCAGGTCATCCAGGCTGGAGATGCCGCCGGAAGCCACCACCGGCTTGCCCGTCTTTTCCACCATCTGGCGCAGGAGTTCGACGTTGGGGCCCTTCAGGGTGCCGTCCTTGGTCACATCCGTCACCACATAGCGCGCGCAGCCGGCTTCTTCGAGGCGGCCCAGCACCTCCCAGAGGTCGCCGCCTTCCTTGGTCCAGCCGCGTCCGGCCAGCGTGGTTCCACGGACGTCGAGGCCGACGGCGATCCTGTCACCAAAGCGATCGATGGCACGTGCGGTCCACTCGGGGTTTTCCAGTGCGGCGGTCCCCAGATTGACCCGGGCCACACCCAGGTCAAGGGCTGCTTCGAGGGATGCGTCGTCGCGGAGTCCGCCGGAAAGCTCCACCTTGATGTCCAGCTGGCCCACCACTTCCCGGAGCAGGTCGGCGTTCGAGCCGCGGCCGAAGGCGGCGTCCAGGTCCACCAGGTGCACCCATTCGGCGCCCTGCTGCTGCCAGTTCAGCGCCGCCTCAAGCGGCGTTCCATAGCTGGTCTCGCTGCCGGCTTCGCCCTGGACCAGCCGGACGGCCTGGCCGTTGACGACGTCGACGGCTGGCAGAAGTTCAAGGACCGGCAGGTCGTGTGCGGTGGTCATACTCATCCTTGGTGTCGGTTCTTCAATGGAGCAGGGGCGTGGTTCGTATGCGGCGTTCCCGGCCGAAGCCCTTCACCCCGCGGGCCGGTTGGCAGTGGGGCGCCGAGTTTGCTGTGTCAGTTGCCCGGGAGTGTGAGCAGGTAGGCGGCGACCAGCGACATGGCGGCCAGGACGTAGAAGGCCATCTGGGTCCACAGCGGCCTGTGCTGCTGCCGGAACGAGATGCCGCCGCCAATCAGCAGGCCGGCGAGGCCCATCAGGAGGACGGACCACATCTATGCGTCGCTGCCGGCTTCGGCTGACACTGCGCCGGACCCGTTACCGGCCGGCTTGCGCAGGCCTTCAACCCAGTTGCGGAGCAGCCTGGCGCCGGCGTCACCGGACTTTTCGGGGTGGAACTGCGTGGCGCAGAGCGGGCCGTTTTCGACTGCGGCGATGAAAGGGCCACCGTGCTCGGACCAGGTGACCAGCGGGGGTGCCATTCGTGGCTGGATGACGTCGAAGTTCCATTCTTGGACCCCGTAGGAGTGCACAAAATAGAACCGCTCGTTTTCAACGCCGGCAAACAGCTTCGAACCTTCCGGAACCTTGACGGTGTTCCAGCCCATGTGCGGAACCACTTCCGCACGCAGTGCCTCGACCTTGCCGGGCCACTCGCCGATGCCCTGGGCTTCGGTGCCATGTTCCACGCCGGCCTCGAACAGGACCTGCAGGCCCACGCAAATGCCCAGGACGGGACGTCCGCCTGCCACGCGCCTGCCGATGAGCCTGATGCCGTCCACGGCTTTGAGTTCACCCATCACGGTTTCGAAGGCACCCACGCCGGGCACCACAAGGCCGTCAGCGTTCAACACGTCCTCGGGCTTGGCGCTCAGGATGACCTCGGCGCCGGCGCGTTCGAGCGCCCGGACGGCCGACCGGACGTTGCCGGAACCATAGTCCAGTACCGTGACCGTGGGCTTACCCTCGGGGGACGGCAGCTTCCGGGATGCTGTGGGATCGGTGATCGCTCCGTCTTTCAGGACCTGGCCGCTCACAGTGCCCCCTTCGTGGATGGGATGCCCTCGACCCGGGGGTCGGGTTCCACTGCGGCGCGCAGGGCGCGGGCGAAGGCTTTGAACTGGGCTTCGACGATGTGGTGCGGGTCCCGGCCGGCCAGCACGTTCATGTGGAGGCAAATGCCGGCGTGCAGGGTGATCGCTTCGAACACGTGGCGGGTGAGGGAACCGGTGAAGTGGCCGCCGATGAGGTGGTACTCCTGTCCAGCGGGCTCGCCGCCGTGCACCAGGTAGGGCCGGCCGGAGACATCGACCACGGCGTGTGCCAGAGCCTCGTCCAGCGGCACCGTGGCCTCGCCGAACCGGCGGATCCCGGCCTTATTGCCCAGGGCGGTGCGGAGTACTTCACCGAACGTGATGGCGACGTCCTCCACCGTGTGGTGCACGTCGATGTGGGTGTCGCCGGTGGCCTTGACCGTCATGTCGATCAGGGAGTGCTTGCACAGGGCCGTGAGCATGTGGTCGTAGAACGGCACCGAGGTGTCGATGTCCGAGGTCCCGGTTCCGTCGAGGTTGATCTCCACGAGCACGGAGGACTCGCTGGTGGCTCGCTCCATGCGGGCGGTCCGGGCCGCAGCCGTGTTCGATCCGGTTGAACTCATGGTGAAGGATCCTTTGTGGGAGAAGAAGTGGTTCAAGGCGTCCAGCGCCGCACTATCAAGTCTAGGCGGGAAGCGCGGCGTGGCCCGCAAGGATGCGTTCCAGGGACTCAAGGAAGGCTGTGGTTTCCGCCTCAGTGCCCGCAGTCACGCGCAGGTGGCCCGGGATGCCCACGTCGCGGATCAACACGCCGGCCTCCAACAGTTCCTGCCACACCTGGTGCGGATTTTCCAATCCTCCGAAGAACACATAATTGGAGTCCGACGCGGCGGGCTTGAGACCCATCCTTGCCAGCTCGGACACGATGCGGTCCCGCTGCTTCTTGATGTCCTCGACATCGGCCATCAGGGCCTCGCGGTGTTCCAGGGCGGCCAGCGCAGTCGCCTGGGTGATGGCGGAAAGGTGGTAAGGCAGGCGCACCAGACGCAGGGCATCCGTGACCTCAGGGGCGGCCGCCATGTAGCCAAGCCGGGCGCCGGCCAAGGCGAACGCCTTGCTCATGGTGCGTGAAACGATCAGCCGTTCCCGTCCCGGCAGCAGGGTCAGAGCGCTGGGTGTGCCGTCATGTGCGAACTCGTGGTAGGCCTCGTCGACGATCACGATGGTCTGGCTGTCGGCGCCTGCCTCGTATACCGCCTCCACCACGTCAAGGCCGAGGCCGGTGCCCGTGGGGTTGTTGGGTGAGCAGAGGAAGACGATGTTCGGCTGCAGTTCCTTGACCTGGCGGGCCGCGGACTCAGCGCTCAAGCCATACCCGTCGGCGCGTTCCCCGGTGATGTACTGGGTGTCCGTTCCACTGGCCAGGAGCGGGTACATGGAGTACGTGGGCGGGAATCCCAGGGCGGTCCTGCCGGGGCCGCCGAAGGCCTGGAGGATCTGCTGCAGAACTTCATTGGAGCCATTAGCTGCCCAAAGATTGGTTTCGTCCAGGCCATGGCCAAGATATTCAGCCAGGGCTTTGCGGAGGTCCGTGAACTCCCTATCCGGATAGCGGTTGAGTCCCGCAGCGGCTTCCGTGACAGCCGCTGCGATGGCCGAACGCACATCCGCGGGTACTCCATGGGTGTTTTCATTGACGTTCAACAGGATGGGGACGTCCAGTTGGGGCGCCCCATAAGGAGTCAGCCCGCGGAGGTTGCTGCGGAGGGGAAGCCGGTTCAGGCGTTCTAGCTGGTCGTTCACCTGAACAGTTTAGTTGCCGCGGCAACGGCCGGAAAATGTGACAGGTGCTGTTCGCCGTCGGCATGCCTTGCATAGTCCGCTGCGTGGACTGGGCCCGGCCTGATTGACCAGCGGATGTGGCTGGTCAGCGCGTGGGAACAAAGAGTTGCTGGCCCGGAATGACAGTGCCGGCGCCAAGGTTGTTGAGCTGGACGATATCCGCCACCACGTCCCGGGCATCACGGTCCGGGGCAACAGTTCCCGCGATGGCCCACAGCGACTGGCCCGGCTGCACGGTCACGGTCACTGCCGGCGTCACGGCCAGGCCTGCAGTGGAATCCGAGGCCTTGGCCGGTGAATTGAAGAACCCGCTAAGCGACAGCAGGACCACGGCGAGGAGTACGAGCGGGGCTCCGATCAGGACGATCCGCCCGCGGCGGGTAAGCCGCAGCGGCGCCGGCGCGGGCGTTGCCTTGCGGGTGAAACTGCTGTGGGAAACCTGGTGAAGAGATAACGCTGACATGAACTGAGCCCTCCTGGACCTGCCGTGCTGCCCGGTGTCCCCCCGCCACTGCCCCTGCCATTTCGCATCCCGGACCGAAACTTCCTTCGGCCGTTTTCGACGGAGACATTTGCTGGTTAGAACACATGTTCGAACTTTGCTGGTTTAGTTTTAGCACTTATCAACGAACAATGTCGAGACTCGCTAGAACAAATGTTTGAAAAACCCATGTGGCTGGCCTAGCTTTGAACCAAAGAACAACCACTCATGTAGTTGATCAGCAGGGTCTGACAATGACAGATGGTCCTTCCGGCGGCGGTGTGGAAACAGCGCCGGATGGATGCGGCGGCAAGCGAAAGGCATTGGCGAATATGGCAGCAGCAGCCGCCGGGGGCAGGACCGCCCCGCAACCCAGGAGGACCGCCAAGGGCCTGACCCCCCGGCAGAAAAAGATCCTGGAGACGATCCAGCGCTCAGTCAATGAGAACGGCTATCCCCCCTCGATGCGCGAGATCGGTGACACCGTGGGGCTTGCCAGCCTTTCCAGCGTGACCCACCAGCTGTCCCAGCTTGAGAAGCTGGGCTACCTGCGCCGTGACCCCAAACGGCCCCGTGCCATGGAAGTGCTGATGCCCCTCACCCTGGACGGTGGCGCCGGAAAAGCTGCTGGTCCGGCGCCTGCCCCAAAGGCGGCCGGTACGCGTGCCGGCGTAACTGAACTGCCCAGCGCCCTGGATACCGCGATGGTGCCGCTCGTGGGGCGGATCGCAGCCGGCGGGCCCATCCTGGCCGAGCAGCTTGTCGAGGATGTCATGCCGCTCCCCCGCCAGCTCGTCGGACAGGGCGAACTCTTCATGCTGAGGGTTGCCGGCGACTCCATGGTGGACGCCGCCATTTGCGATGGTGACTGGGTGGTGGTGCGGCGCCAGGCGGATGCCGCCAACGGCGACATTGTTGCTGCCCTGCTCGATGACGAAGCAACCGTCAAGACGTTCCGCCAACGGGACGGACACACGTGGCTGCTCCCGCAGAACACGCAGTACGAACCCATCCTGGGCGACCATGCCACGATCATGGGCAAGGTTGTCTCGGTCCTGCGGTCCCTCTGACCACAGTTCCTTAATGACATCAATTCCCTGATGACATGGATGCCTTAATGACCACAGCTTCTTGATGGCCACAATTCCTCAGTAGCCACGGCTCCTTAATGAGCACGCTTCCTTGCCTAGCGGGCGAGGAAGCCGGGGCCCGGGCTCACGTGCCCGGGTCCTGGGAGATCAGCAGCTGCCCCCGGCGGCAGCCCCTGCTTCCTGGCAACGCCAGACGCTCACCGGAAGTTTCGCGGACCCGCTACTTGGCGTCCGCCCCCAGCCTGGACAGCGCGGCCAATGCCTTGCTGCGGTCGGTGGTGGCCCAGAACGGCGGCAGCGCTCCGCGCAGGAATCCTGCGTAGCGCTCGGTTGCCAGCCGTGAATCAAGGACAGCCACCACTCCCTTGTCCCCGGTGGATCGAATCAGCCGCCCGGCGCCCTGGGCGAGCCGGATGGCGGCATGCGTGGCCGATACCGACATGAAGCCGTTGCCCCCGGCCTGTGCCACGGCGCGGGAACGCGCCGTCATCAGCGGATCATCCGGCCGCGGGAACGGGATCCGGTCGATCACCACAAGCCGGCAGGACCCTCCCGGGACGTCAACGCCCTGCCACAGCGACATGGTTCCGAACAGGCAGGTGTCGGGTTCGTCCGCGAACTGCTTGACCAGGGCTGTCATGGTGGATTCGCCTTGGCAGAGGACCGTCACATCGAGCTTGGGCCGCAGGGCGTCAGCGGCTTCCTCCGCCGCACGGCGGGACGAGAAGAGGCACAGGGCTCCCCCGCCGGATGCCTTGATGAGTGCTTCCAGTTCCTCCAGGGCCTCCGGCGAGACGCCGCGGCCGGGCTTCGGCAGGTGGCCGGCCACGTAAAGGATTCCTTGGCGTGGATAGTCGAACGGCGAGCCGACATCTACGCCCGTCCAGCTGGGTGCGCCGTCGCCGATAAGGCCCAGTCCCCCTGCGGCGGGCTCGAAGGCCGACCCAATGGCCAGGGTGGCGGAGGTCAGGACCACGGTGTGCCCGTTGAAGAGCCCTTCCCGCAATTTTCCTGCCACTGACAGTGGGGCGATGTTGACCAGTACGGGCGCCGTTTCATCGGGCTGGGAGTATCCCTGCCCGGGGTCGAATGTGCTGGCGCGCGAGAACCACACCACTTCCCTGTTCTCCCGGGCATTGATCAACCGTTCACACAGCTCCAGGATGAGCATGAGCCGGGACCGGGCGAGCTGCCGCCCGCCGTCGGCTGTGGTGTTGCTGTCCCCCTTGGAGTCTGACAGCGCGGCCCGGCAGGCCTCCCGGAGCTGGTCGACGCAGTCGAGCTGCTCGTCGTTCAGTCCGTTGGGCAGCAGGCCGCTGGGTGCGCCGGCCAGCGCCAGCTCGAGGTTGGCGGCCGCTGCGTTGAGGGCATCAACGGTGATGGCGGTGTGTTTCCGGGCGCCCGAGGCGGCAGCGTGCACCATGGCGACAGACAGCTGCCCGGACACGGCTCCGGTGACGCGGTCCTGCAGTTCGTGTGCCTCATCCACCACCACGACGTCGTATTCGGGCAGCACTGCGAGTCCCTCGAACGCACTTACGGCCAGCATGGCGTGGTTGGTCACCACGACGTCAGCCTCGGCTGCGTCCTGGCGTGCCAGCTCGCTGAAGCATTCGGCGGCCATGGGGCACTTCTGGGCACCGAGGCACTCCATGGAGGTCACCGAGACCTGCCGCCAGGCACGGTCCGTCACGCCGGGCAGGAGCTCGTCCCGGTCGCCGGTGGCCGTCTTTTCGGCCCATTCGCGCAGCCGCACCACTTCCTTGCCCAGCTGGGAGGAGGGGCCGCCGACGGAAGCGGCGAAGTGCGGCACGCTGGTGTCCTCGCCGAGGGAGAAAAGCTGGCCCTCCGACGGCTCCTCGGAGGGGAACCCGCCGTCGAGCTTGTGCCGGCAAACGTAGTTGGACCGCCCTTTGACCAGGGCAACCTTCACCGGCCGGTCCAGCGCCGGCGTGATGTTCTTCAGGAGCCGGGGCAGGTCCCTGCCCACAATCTGGGTCTGGAGTGCCAGCGTGGCCGTGGACACCAGGGCGGGCTTGTTGCTTTCCAGGGCATGGGCAATAAGCGGCACCAGGTAAGCAAGCGATTTGCCGGTGCCTGTGCCTGCCTGGACCAAGAGGTGGTTGCCTGTTTCGATGGCCCGGGCCACCTGGCGGGCCATTTCGTGTTGTCCGGTACGGCTTTGTCCGCCCATGCCGGCGACGGCGCGGTCGAGCAGTTCGATAACGAACTGCTCGCCGGCCGTCTGCGCAGCTTCGCCGGCTGCGACGTCAGACATTGACGACGAAGGGTTCCAGTTCGGACGCGAGGCCCTCCCGGACCATCACGGCTGCCCTGGTACCCGCCTCAACGTGGTCCAGGCTGAGGATTTCGGCGTCGGACTCATGGAGCTTGCTGATCAGGTCCCCGCGGTCGTACGGAATGAGCAGCTCCATCTTGACGGAGGGCCGGGGAATGGACTCGCTGATGGCCTTCAGCAGTTCCGGAATGCCCTCCCCCGTGCGTGCCGAGACCACCACATGGCGTGGTTCGCGCTGCTTCAGCCGCTCCACCACGAAGGGGTCGGCGGCGTCGGCCTTGTTCAGCACGATGATTTCGGGCACCTTCCGGGCATCCACTTCGCTGAAGACCTTGCGGACGGCAGCAATCTGCCCTTCGGGGTCAGGGTGCGAAGCATCCACCACGTGCAGGATGAGGTCCGAGTCCGCCACTTCCTCGAGGGTGGAGCGGAAGGCTTCCACCAGCTGCGTGGGCAGCGACCGGACAAACCCAACGGTGTCGGCCAGGGTGTAGCCCAGGCCGTCAGCAGTTTCGGCCTTGCGGACGGTGGGGTCCAGGGTGGCGAACAGTGCGTTCTCCACCAGAACCCCGGCGTCCGTGAGCCGGTTGAGCAGCGAGGACTTGCCGGCGTTGGTGTACCCGGCGATTGCCACCGAGGGCACTTCATTACGACGGCGGTTGGCCCGCTTGGTCTCCCGCGCCGGCTTCATGGCTGCAATTTCACGGCGCAGCTTTGCCATGCGGGTACGGATCCGGCGCCGGTCCAGCTCGATCTTGGTTTCACCGGGTCCACGGGAGCCCATGCCGGCGGCAGCGCCGCCGACCTGGCCACCGGCCTGGCGGGACATCGACTCGCCCCAGCCACGCAGGCGGGGAAGCAGGTATTCCAGCTGCGCGAGCTCCACTTGGGCCTTGCCTTCACGGCTCTTGGCGTGCTGGGCGAAGATGTCCAGGATCAGGGCTGTCCTGTCGATGACCTTGACCTTGACGATGTCTTCCAGGCCGCGGCGCTGGGAAGGCGCCAGTTCGGCGTCGACCACCACGGTGTCCGCGCCCGTGGACATGACGATGTCCTTCAGCTCCTGGGCCTTGCCGGACCCCAGGAAGGTCCCGGGGTCTGGTTTGTCGCGGCGCTGCACCAGCCCGTCGAGGACCTCCGAACCGGCGGTCTCGGCGAGGGCGGCGAGCTCACGCAGCGAGTTTTCGGCGTCGGCAAGCGTCCCTTCGGACCAGAGCCCGGCAAGGACGACGCGTTCCAGGCGCAGCTGCCGGTATTCGACCTCGGTGACGTCTTCGAGCTCGGTGGACAGGCCTGCCCGCCGGCGCAGCGCGCGGCGCTCCTCGAGGTCCTGCTGGTCGCCGTCGTATGTGCTGTGTTCCTCATCAAGGCGGGAAATAGCCTGCGCCTTACCGAGCACGGCTTTTCCATTGCCGCCGCCTTCACCGCCGGGCGTGCTGACATTCTTGGCCGGGACGTCCTTGGCGAGGATCCGGTCGATAACAGCCTGGATTTCCTGCGGACTCATGTCCTGGGCGGCTGGATCGGAACCGGTGTTGGGCTGGCTGGTCATGGTCTCCTTTGAAGATTCGGCAATTCCAGAATAGTGCTGATTGGTGGGAAGTTGGAACGTATTCGCGCTGGGCTGACGGCCTGCGGTCATGCATCTTCTCCTGTTGTGTCGCTGCCGGCTGCGGTGCCGGAGCCGGTGATGCCGCGCCAGGGAGGCGGCAAGGGAAAAGGGAGCCGGAAAATGGCGGAAACTGCAGCACGGGGCTGACGTTCGAGTATTGTCCGGCAGCCGGCGGGACAAAGAGGTCTGCGCCGGTGTGCAGCGGAAGGTGTGGGAGCCTGCGTCGCTGCGGGACGGGCTGTCGCTGGAGGACAGGTGCCGGACGGGCAGTGGGCCCGCGCGGCTACTCGAAGATCAGGAACATGCCCTCCAGAGTAGCAGAGCGGCTTCGGCGCGGTTTCCCTTTACGCTGCAAGGGGAACTACTCTGGCCAGTTATGGAGTCCGCACATTATTTCAGCACGTCCCCCGCCGGCCCCTTCACCCGTAAGCCACTTACCGTGGAGTTGGCCGGTGAGACGCGCAGGCTCCATACCTCCACCGGCATCTTCAGCCCGGACGGAATCGACAAGGGCACCGCCGTGCTCCTGGCCGAGGTCCCGCCCCCGCATCCGCAGGGAAACCTGCTGGACATCGGGTGCGGCTGGGGCCCAATCGCACTCACCATGGCACTGCTCGCTCCGCAGTCAAAGGTCTATGCCGTGGACGTAAACGAACGATGCATCGCCCTGACCAACGAAAACGCCGCCACGCTGGGACTGTCCAACGTCGTAGCCGGCACGCCAGGGGCTGTGGACCCGGAGGTCCGCTTCGACACCATTTGGTCCAACCCGCCGATCCGCATCGGGAAAGACGAGCTGCATGCACTGCTGAAACTGTGGCTGCCGCGCCTGGCCGACGGCGGAACGGCGTGGCTTGTGGTGCAGAAGAACCTCGGTTCGGATTCGCTTCAGCGCTGGCTGGCAGCCGAACTCGACAGCTCCTTCACCGTAACCCGCGCGTCAACGTCAAAGACCTTCCGGATCCTGAAGGTTACGAAAGCGTCCCGCTCGCCACAATAACGGCTGGGCCACTGAGCTCAACATGTTCATGGCCGCCGGGCCCGGCAAAGAACTTCACACCGACCACGCCCCCGGGAACATGGACGCGCCACGCGTCCGGCGCTTCGGCGCCGGCCCAGTGCCGAATGGCGACGGCGGCAGCACAGGCTCCCGTACCGCAGGACTGGGTCTCCCCTACGCCGCGCTCGTGCACCCGCATGGTGACGGATCCCACGCCGTCGTTGACCAGGGGCTCGGACGGCACCACGAACTCCACGTTGGTCCCGTTGGCGGGTACGGGGTCGACCTTGGGCGCCGTGAAAAGCCGGGTGCCTTCCAGCTCGGACAGTTCAGCGAGGGCCACCACCGTGTGCGGATTGCCCATGCTCACGGACAGCGCCGGCCGGGGAACTTCCAGTCCGTCGGCAGTAACCAGGGAATCCATGGCCTTGGCGCTGGCCTCCCCGGGGAAGGTGAATTCCCACGGCCCCATGTCCACCGCATAGCCGTCCCCGGTCCGGACCACGGTCTTGACGCCGCCGCGGGTGCCGATGGTGAGAGCCGCGCCGTCGGGAAGGTCGATGAGGCCCTCCGTGCGCAGGAAGTGGACAAAGACCCGGACCCCGTTGCCGCACATTTCGGACAGTGAGCCGTCCGCGTTGCGGTAGTCCATAAACCATTCCGCGTCCGGGGCGGCGGCGAGCAGTTCCCGGCCCTCGGGCAGGAAGCGGGAGGGGACGGCCCTGATCAGGCCGTCGGCTCCGATGCCGCGGTGCCGGTCACAGAGGGCGGCAGCGTGGTCAGCTCCCAGAGCCTGGGTCCCCTCCGGGTCGGCGACCAGGACGAAGTCGTTGCCGGTGCCGTGCCCCTTCGAAAAGCGGAGCCCGCTCAATGAGCGCAGGGCGGATCCGGGAGTTTCTGCGGGGGTGGCATTCATGTTCCCAAGCGTAGCGCCGGATGCTGCCGCCGCTGAAACCGCAACAGTGGCAGGCGCTGTTCAACCTTCCCCTGGACGGCTCCTACGTGCACAGTTCTTACCTGCACAGCTCCGCGGCTTTGCCCACGAGTTGCGGATCCTGCCAGTCGAGCCAGGTAATTCGCGGATCGGCGCGGAACCACGTCAGCTGCCGACGCGCGAACTGCCGGGTGGCCACGATCGTCTCTTCAGCGGCCTCCGCAACGGTTGATCCGGCGTCGATGACCCGCAGGAACTGGGCATAGCCAAGGGCGCGGGACGCGGTTTTGCCCCGGCGCAGGCCACGGGTGTCCAATTCCCTGACCTCGTCCAGCAGTCCGCCGTCCACCATCCGGTGCACACGGGCCGCCAGCCGCTCCCGCAGCACGTCCCGGTCCACGGCAAGGCCCACCTGCACGGCAGGCCGGAAATACTCGCGCCGGGGCATGTAGGAGCTGAAGGGCCGGCCCGTGAGTTCGTGCACTTCCAGGGCGCGGATGATCCTCCGGGCGTCCGAGACCCGGTCCGCAGATACCGGATCAACGGCCTTCAGCCTGGCCAGGAGTTCGCCCGTGCCGAGTTGCGCGTGCTCTGCCTCAAGCCGGGCACGGAGAGCAGGGTCGGTCCCCGGGAATTCCAGGACGTCCAGCGCTGCCCGGACGTACAGCCCGGAACCACCGGCCAGGATGGCGCGCATCCCGCGAGCATGGATCGCGTCAATGGTTTCCCGGGCTTGGCGCTGGAAGTCGGAAACACTGGCTTCCTGGGTTACGTCCAGGATGTCGAGGAGGTGGTGGGGCACCCCGCGCCGCTCGGCCACGGTGATTTTTGCGGTACCGATGTCCATGCCCCGATAGAACTGCATGGCGTCGGCGTTGATGACTTCACCGCCGAGTTCAAGGGCGAGATTGACGGCGAGGTCTGACTTGCCGGAGCCGGTGGGACCGACGACGGCGATCACAGGTGGGGCAGCCACCTGTCAGCGGGTGCGCAGGGGCAGGGTGGGCATGCCGAGGGAGACACCCTTCGCTCCTGCCCCGGCGCCCGGGGCCGGTGCACCGCAGGAGTCGGCCTGGGACCTGTCCCAGGCGTCCCCTGCCCGGGACCGGCGCAGGCTGTAATCCTCCAGCGTGGGATCAGCCACGAGGTGGAAGGCCGCGGCCTCAGTAATGGTGACGGTGACGAGGTCTCCGGGCCGGGGCGAGGCTGCGCCGTCGGGAACGGAGAAATGGACCAGCCGCTGGTCCTGTGAGCGCCCTGACAACCGGTGGGTTTCCCCGGACTTCCGCCCCGGCTGGGCGGTGACCATGACCTCGAGCCGGCGGCCGAGCTGCTTGCGGTTCTCCTCGGCAGCGATCCTGTCCTGCAGGGCGGTGAGCCGCTCGAACCGTTCCTGGACCACGGCCTTGGGCAGCTGCTCCGGCAGGTCGGCGGCGGGCGTGCCCGGCCGCTTGGAGTACTGGAATGTGAAGGCGGTGGCAAAGCGCGACCGTTCCACCACGTCCAGCGTTGCCTGGAAGTCTTCCTCCGTCTCCCCCGGGAATCCCACGATGATGTCCGTGGAGATAGCCGCTTGCGGAATCTTTTCCCGCACCTTGTCCAGGATGCCCAGGAACTTCGTGGAGCGGTAGGAACGTTTCATGGCCCGCAGGATACGGTCCGACCCCGACTGCAGGGGCATGTGGAGCTGTGGCATCACGTTCGAGGTCTCGGCCATGGCGTCAATGACGTCGTCAGTGAAAGCGGCCGGATGGGGGCTGGTGAAGCGCACGCGTTCGAGGCCCTCGATGTCTCCGCATGCGCGCAGCAGCTTGGAGAAGGCCTCCCGGTCACCGAACTCGACGCCGTAGGAGTTGACGTTCTGCCCCAGGAGGGTCACTTCGATGGCGCCGTCATCCACGAGCGCCTGGATCTCGGCGAGGATGTCACCGGGGCGTCGGTCTTTTTCCTTGCCCCGCAGTGCCGGCACGATGCAGAAGGTGCAGGTGTTGTTGCAGCCGACAGAGATGGACACCCAGCCGGAGTAAACGGAGTCACGTTTTGTGGGAAGTGTGGACGGGAACACGTCCAGGGATTCCAGAATTTCAAGCTGCGCTTCGTTGTTGTGGCGGGCGCGGTCCAGGAGTGCAGGCAGGGCCCCCACGTTGTGCGTGCCGAAGACGGCGTCAACCCAAGGCGCCTTCTTCAGGATGGTCTCGCGGTCCTTCTGGGCCAGGCACCCGCCCACGGCAATCTGCATGCCGGGGTTGGCCGCTTTCACAGGGGCCAGGATGCCCAAATTGCCGTAGAGCTTGTTGTCGGCGTTTTCCCGGACAGCGCAGGTGTTGAACACCACCACGTCGGCGTGGTCGCCTTCCGCCGGGACGTAACCGGCGTCTTCGAGCATGCCGGCCATCCGCTCCGAGTCATGCACGTTCATCTGGCAGCCAAAGGTGCGCACCTGGTAGGTGCGGGGTTGGGCGGCTTCGGATTGCGGCACGGCCGCCGGATCAACGGAAGCGGTGGCGCCGGAGTGGGGGGAAGGAATGGTCAAACTCACCAGTTAAGGGTACCGGCTTTGGAACGCCGCGCTGTCGTGATCCCCGTGGGAATCCAGCACCTCGTTGACGATCCGGAACGCCTGGGATGGCTGATAACCCTTGCGTGCCAGCATGGACGCCAGCCGCCTGACAGATTTGTCCCGCTCTGCCTGGTCGGACAGGTCCGTGCCGGGCCGCAGCTTCCGCTCAACCAGGGTCCTGGCGGCGGCCTCCTCATCGGCGTCGGAGAGCTGCTCCAGGGCTGACGCAGCTGTCTCCTGGTCGATGCCCTTGTCCGCGAGTTCGCGGCGGAGGGCGCCTTTGGCCAGCTTGCGGGATTGTGAACGGCTTCTGACCCACATGTCCGCGAACTCGGCGTCGTCGATCAGGCGGACTTCCTGGAACTTGTCCAGGACAGCTTCGGCAACGTGCTCCGGGATATTTCGTTCGGCCAGCTTCCGGGCCAGCTGCAGCCTGCTCTTTGGCGAGGCCGTCAGCTGCCGGTAGACGATCGTCTGGGCAACGCTGAACGGATCCGGTTCGGCGTCGGCCGACTGCGGGTCCTCCGGCAAGGCGTCAGTGTCCGACAGCCCTCCGGAAGGGCTGTCGGACCGGCTACGGCGAGTACGCGATCCGGCCACGGGCTAGAACCCGTCGACGGCTTTCAGCTTGGGCGCGTCCTTGGACTCATCCTCGGCAGGCTTGACCCCAACGCCGAGCTTCTCCTTAATGAGGCGCTCCAGTTCGGCGGCGAGCTCCGGGTTATCGCGCAGGAACCGGCGCGAGTTCTCCATGCCCTGGCCCAGCTGGTCGCCATCATAGGTGAACCAGGAGCCGGACTTCTTGATGATGCCGTGCTCCACGCCCATGTCGATGATGCCGCCTTCGCGGGAGATGCCCTGGCCGTAGATGATGTCGAATTCGGCGACTTTGAACGGCGGAGCCATCTTGTTCTTGACGATTTTGGCCTTGGTCCGGTTGCCGACGGAATCGGCACCTTCCTTGAGGGTCTGGATCCGCCGGACGTCGATGCGCACGGAGGCGTAGAACTTCAAGGCCTTGCCACCAGTGGTGGTTTCGGGAGAGCCGAAGAAGACGCCGATCTTTTCACGCAGCTGGTTGATGAAGATGGCGGTGGTCTTGGTCTGGCTCAGGCGGCCGGTGATCTTACGCAGGGCCTGGCTCATGAGTCGGGCCTGAAGGCCCACGTGGCTGTCACCCATGTCGCCTTCGATTTCCGCGCGCGGAACCAGAGCGGCAACGGAGTCGATGACGACGATGTCCAGCGAACCTGACCCCACCAGCATGTCCATGATCTCCAGGGCCTGCTCACCGGTGTCCGGCTGCGACACGAGGAGGGCGTCGGTGTCCACGCCCAGCTTGGCGGCGTAATCGGGGTCCAGGGCGTGTTCGGCGTCGATGAAGGCTGCGATGCCGCCGGCGCGCTGCGCGTTTGCCACGGCGTGCAGGGCAACCGTGGTCTTACCCGAGGATTCCGGACCGTAGATTTCGATGACGCGGCCACGCGGGAGCCCGCCAATGCCGAGGGCCACGTCCAGGGCGATGGAGCCCGTGGGGATGGTTTCGATCGGGGCACGGACTTCGTCGCCCAGGCGCATGACCGAGCCCTTGCCGAACTGCTTGTCAATCTGGGCAAGCGCTGCTTCCAGCGCTTTTGCACGATCCGGGGCTGCCGCCATGGTTGACACCTCTAATGCTTTCTCGATGGTGGCCTACGCGGCCGTTTTATTGGTCATCTCTGACGCTAAGGGGACCCACTGACATTCCGGCCGGAGGACGACGGTTATGTGGATAAACCCGATGGAAAAAGCATAGCCTTATCCGAACAGGTATTCGAAGAGTCGGGGTCCTGCGGCGTGTCAGCCTGCCCGGAGCGGGGCCCCGTCAGTCGCGGCGGGGAGCGATGTCGCGGCCAAGCCGCCGTCCGGCCGGCACGTCCTGGACATCGCAGACAGCCAGCCAAACCTTCCGTGGCTCCACGCCTGCTGCCAGGGCCTGGTCGGCAGTTCGGCCGCCCACTCCGGCAAGGACGAGGGTGCTGCTCAGGACTCGGGAATAGCCCGCGCCGAACTCGTCATCCATCAGACGCCAGTACTCGCTGATTCGCATCGGTAAATCCTCTCATGATCGCGGACCCTAGAATTGTTGCCATGAGCAACCCTCCGGATCTCCCGCCGCAGCGCGGCAGAGGCGATGATGCCGCCGACACCGCACTGCAGAATGTCGAACACCAGATCAGCCTTTTCTGGCGGCGGGCCAGGGCCATCTCGAACCAGCTCTCCCGGGAGGTGCACCCCGATATGGAGCCGGCAGCGTACGGACTGTTGACGGTCATCCGCAGGGAGGGGCCCATCCGCCTGACCGACCTCGCCATGAACATCGGTGTGGGCAAGCCGTCCGTGAGCAGGCAGATTGCATTCCTGGAGAGCCTGGGACTGGTGTCCAAGGAAGCGGATCCGATGGACCGGCGGGCCCAGTCCATCCAGCTGACGCCGAAGGGCGAAGAGAAGATGCACCAGGTCCAGGACGCCCGGCGCCAGGTCTTCCAGGAACGCCTGCGGGAGTGGCCGGTGGAGGACCTGCAGGAGCTTGCCCGTTACATGGCGATGCTGAACTCTACGTATGAGCGTGACGGGTTTCCCAGGGAAGCCACCGGAGAATCCGCCAACCAGGAGGATTAGGGCTCAACGGAGTATTCGGAGGCAGCAGAAAAGCCCCCGGCCGGGCCGGGGGCTTCCTGTTGCCGTTCGTCCCACCTGCGGTGGGGCTTGCGTTTACCGGGCGCCGGAGAGAAGGCCCGTGGAGAGTTCGTCGTTAAGTTCGTTGTTGAGGTCGCGTTCCAGGTCACGGCCGTAACGCTGGGAGAATTCCTGCGGAACGGTGTCCGGAACGGCCACGCCCTCGGCGACCGCCACGCGGTCGCTGACCTCGCGGAGCATGCTTGACAACGGAACATCCAGCGCCGAGCAGATCGAGGACAGAAGTTCTGACGATGCTTCCTTCTGGCCGCGCTCCACTTCGCTGAGGTATCCCAGGGAGACACGGGCACTGTGCGAAACTTCGCGGAGCGTACGCCCCTGACGCTGGCGGACATCGCGCAGGACATCACCAATTTCGTGACGAAGTACTACCATCTTGCGCTCCTTCTGTTCGCTCTTAGCCTGTTCGGCGAGGCCCACATCCTTCCAGCGGACAACGCCGTTTACGGATACGGGCTGCTTTACCATCTGTATCGCCTTGCTCCCTCATTGGTCAGGTCCGCCGCGGGGCGGACCGTCGTGGTCATTTCATCCTAGGCGCCTCCGCTCTCCGGAAGCGACACAATGTAATAACTAATCGGTACCGGCTTTTGTTCCCGGAAACTTTACGCGCGGTAACTTGGGCCCGGAGGGGTCAGGCAGACAAGGCTTCCAGCAGCCTTTCCAGGGCCGCGGCGCAGGCAGCTCCCCTGATGTCCGGCCGGCTGCCGGTGAACGAATATTCAAAACCGGCGGTCCCGGCGGCCGTGGCAACCCCGATGTAAACCCGCCCCACCGGTTTGCCGTCGTGTGCGTCGGGGCCGGCCACTCCCGTGGTGGAAAGCCCGACGTCGGCGCCCAGGACAGTGCGCGCCCCGGCGGCCATGGCGCGGGCGACGTCGGGGTCGACGGAGCCGGCACGGGCCAGCAGGTCACCGGGGACGTGCAGCACGGTTTCCTTGACGGAGTTCTGGTAGGCCACGACACCGCCCTGAAGCATGCCGGAGGCGCCGGGCGTGTCGGCCAGGACCGCAGATACCATGCCCGCCGTCAGCGATTCCGCGGTGGCAACCGTCTGCCCCGACTCGACGGCCTGGCGGACGGCCTGTTGAGCCAGATGGTGGAGGTTGGTCATCCCTGCTCCTGCCCTTCCACGGTTGGTGCCGCCTGGCGCTTCCCCTTCGCACGCAGGCGCAGGGCCTCAACCACGTATTCCACCCCGGTCCAGAGCGTGATGGCGACGGCAGCCATCATGACCGCGAACGCGACCCAGGTCATCCACGGCGCGAAGCCGCCGAAGGGCAGCAGATACAGGAAGATCGCCGCGGTCTGCACAACCGTCTTGAGCTTGCCGCCGCGGGAGGCGGGAATCACGCCGTAGCGGATCACGAAGAAGCGCAGGGCCGTGATGCCCCATTCCCGGACCAGGATCACGAGGGTGGCCCACCAAGACAGTTCGCCCAGCAGGGACAGCATCACCAGCGCGGAGCCGATGAGGAGCTTATCGGCGATGGGGTCGGCGATCTTGCCGAAGTCGGTGACGAGGTTGCGGCTCCTGGCGATGTCGCCGTCGAGCTTGTCTGTGTAGATGGCGACGGCGAACGCCGCCACCGCCGCCCAGCGCCACGGACCGGAGGTACTGTGCAGCCCGGGCGCATCCGCGACGAGGAACCACACGAAGAACGGGACCAGGACAATGCGGATCATGGTCAGGACATTGGGAAGGTTCCAGACCCCGGCTCGGCCTTGGCCGGCGGCGGTTGCATCGGTGCTAGTCACGTTCCTAGGCTACCGGGCTAGCGTCCCGTGAGGGACCATGCGTCTTCGGAGCCGTCGTCGTCATCGCCGTAGCCGCCGGGAGCGGAATCCGAACCGTCGTAGTATTCGACGTTCTGCTTCCGCCTGTCCAGGTCGGCGGCAACCAAGTCCTCGGCGTAACCGCCCTGCGCGATGTTGGCGTTGGCGTTGTCGCTGAGCGCGGCGGTCTGGGAGTCAGGCGCCGCGGGGGCCTCCTGCCCCTTCATGGCGGCGAGGACGGCGGCGAGGTCGTCCGGCTTCACCAGCACATCGCGGGCCTTGGAGCCCTCGGAGGGGCCCACCACGCCGCGCGACTCGAGCAGGTCCATGAGCCGGCCGGCCTTGGCGAACCCGACCCGGAGCTTGCGCTGGAGCATCGAGGTGGAACCGAACTGCGTGGTGACCACCAGTTCGGTGGCCTGCAGCAGCACCTCGAGGTCGTCCCCAATGTCGTCGTCGATCTGCTTCTTTTCCGCTTCGGGCGCGACGTCGTCACGGTAGACAGCCTGCAGCTGTCCCTTGACGTGCTCGACGACCTTGTGGATTTCGGATTCCGTGACCCAGGCTCCCTGGACACGCATGGCCTTGGACGCACCCATGGGCAGGAACAGTGCGTCACCCTGGCCAATGAGCTTCTCCGCGCCGGGCTGGTCCAGGACCACCCGGGAGTCGGTCACGGAGGACGTGGCGAAGGCCATGCGGGAAGGAACGTTGGCCTTGATCAGGCCGGTGACCACGTCCACGGAGGGGCGCTGGGTGGCCAGCACCAGGTGGATGCCTGCCGCACGTGCGAGCTGGGTAATGCGGACAATCGAGTCTTCAACGTCGCGCGGTGCCACCATCATGAGGTCGGCGAGCTCGTCCACGATCACCAGCAGGTAGGGGTACGGGCGGATGACGCGCTTGGAATCCACCGGCGGATGGACCTTGCCGGCGCGGACGGCCTTGTTGAAGTCGTCGATGTGCTTGAAGCCGTAGTTGGCGAGGTCGTCGTACCGGGCGTCCATTTCCCGCACCACCCATTGCAGCGCTTCTGCGGCCTTCTTGGGGTTGGTGATGATGGGCGTGATCAGGTGCGGGACACCCTCGTAGGCGGTCAGCTCCACGCGTTTGGGGTCCACCATGACCATCCGGACCTCGTCCGGAGTGGCGCGCATCAGGATGGAGGTGATCATCGAGTTCACGAAGGATGACTTACCGGCGCCGGTGGCACCGGCCACCAGCAGGTGCGGCATCTTGGCCAGGTTGGCCACCACGTAGCCACCCTCCACGTCCTTGCCCACGCCCATGACCATGGGGTGGTCGGTGCGGCGGGCGTTCTGGCTGCGGAGGACGTCCCCCAGGGAGACGGTTTCGCGGTCCGTGTTGGGGATCTCGATGCCGATGGCGGACTTGCCCGGGATGGGGCTCAGGATGCGGACATCGCTGGAAGCAACGGCGTAGGAGATGTTCTTGGACAGGGCGGTGACGCGTTCCACCTTGGTGCCGGGCGAGAGTTCGATCTCGTAGCGGGTGACGGTGGGGCCGCGGCTGAAGCCGGTGACGGTGGCGTCGACGTTGAATTGCGTCAGGGTGTCGGTCAGGGCGGCGACGACGGCGTCGTTGGCCTCGGTGCGCTCCTTGGGGATGGAGCCCGGCGTGAGGAAGTCCGAGGCCGGGAGGGTGTACGTGACGTCGCCGGCGAGGGAAAGCTGCTCCGTCCGCTGCGGGATGGGCACGGGCGGCGGTGCCGGGGCCACCGGGTTGGAAGGAACGGTGGGCGCGGGGGCCGCCTTGGCGGGGGCATTGGCACTTGGGATCACCAACGGAATGGCCTCGGTGGCGTTCTCGGCGGGAGCCGCCGCGGAACTTCCGCCCAGGCCCTGGGCAGCCTTAATCTTTTCGACGGCGATCTCGGCCTGGGTGGGCCGGCGCACGCCGGGGGCGGGGCGGTCGGGTTCCGGCTCGTCGTCGTCAATGACAGCGTGTTCGAAGGCTTCGTCGCCCACGTAGCCGTCCAGGCCTGCCTCGGTCTCCTCGTCCTTGCCAAAGAGCCTGCGCTTCTTCTTTTTCCTTGGCGCAGCTGGCGGGGTCCGCTCCAGGTAGCTGCGGTCATGGCCGTCGCTGGCCTGGTCCTGCTCCATCAGGTCGATGCCCATGAGGTGTTCGTAGGCTCCGCGGAGGCGCCGCGGGATGGCCGTGAACGGGGTGGCCGTGATGATCAGCACCGACACGAACGCGAGCAGGGCGTAGAGCGCCACGGGCACCGCGGGATGGATGGCTGCAAGCGGCGTTGCGGCGAGGAAGCCGAGCATACCGCCGGCCTTCCGGAGGCCGTCGAAGCCGTCGGCAACGGTGGGCTGCCCGCCGAGGATGTGGGCAAGCCCGCAGCCGGCGAAGGTCATGATCAGGAAGCCGATGCCTACCCGGTTGTTGCCGCGGCCATCGGAGGGCTGCCGGAACAGCCGGAAGGCGCACACGAAGAGCATCAGCGGCAGGAGCAGGGAGATCCAGCCGAAGGTGCCGTTCACCACGGCATAGACGGCGTCGGGCAGCCAGCCCGTCAGGCCCCACCAGGCGAAGGTGGCAATGAAGATGCCCAGGGCCAGGTTGAAGAGTGCGGCGCCGTCGCGGCGGTCCTCGGAAGGAAGGTCACTGACATCGTGTCCGATGCGGCGGATTCCCCCGCCCACCAGGTGGCCGATTCCCAGCCACGCCCCGCCCACGACGCGCAGCAGCCACGGCTGGTGGTGTTCGACGGCGGGAAGCTGGCGGGTGCGTGCGGTGCTGGATGACCCGCCACGCGCTGGTTTGCTGGCGGTGGAGCCGGTTCCGCGGCCTGTGGAGGCTCCGGATCTGCTGCCGGAGCTCCCCCTGCCGGTACCTTTGGGCGCGGAAGTAGTACGTGTGGCCATAGTAGCCACGCTACCGGAAGCAGGCTGTGATTCCGGGGATATCGGGCTTCCCCCGCCAGCTCGGCGGGATGCGCGAAGGGCCCGGTTCCGAAGAACCGGGCCCCTTGGCCGGAAACCGGCGGCGACGCTTGTGGTGGTCGGGCCTCTTAGGCCTCGAGCACCACCGGGATGATCATGGGCTTGCGGCGCAGCTTGCGGTTGACCCAGGTGCCCACGACCCGGCGCACCACCTGCTGGAGCTGGTGGCTCGTGTGGTCGGCATGGTTCTGGACAGCCTCTTCCAGCGCCGCGTTGATCTTGGGGATGATGTCGTCGAAGACGGAGTCGTCCTCGGCCACGCCGCGGGCGTGGATCTCCGGCCCGGAGACCACCTTGCCGGTGGCGCGGTGGATCACCGTGATGATCGAGATGAAGCCTTCGTCGCCCAGGATGCGGCGGTCCTTGAGGTCGGCGTCGGTGATTTCGCCCACGCTGGAGCCGTCGACGTAGACGAAGCCCACCTCCACCTGGCCCACAATGTCCGCCTGGTGGTCGCGGAGGTCGATGACCGTGCCGTTGTCCGCGAGGATGACGCTGGCCTCCGGAACCCCGGACTCGATGGCGATCTTGCCGTTGGCGATGAGGTGCCGGGTTTCGCCGTGCACGGGCATCGCGTTGAGCGGCTCGAGGATGTTGTAGCAGTAGAGCAGTTCACCGGCGGCGGCGTGGCCGGACACGTGCACCTTGGCGTTGCCCTTGTGGATCACGTCGGCGCCCAGTTTGAGGAGGCCATTGATGATGCGGAACACGGCGTTCTCGTTGCCGGGGATGAGGCTGGAGGCGAGGATGACGGTGTCGCCGTCGCCCACCACCACGCGGTGGTCGCCGTTGGCCATCCTGGACAGGGCGGCCATTGGCTCGCCCTGGGAACCGGTGGACATGAGCACCACGCGGTTGTCGGGGAGGTTGTCGATGTTCTTGATGTCGACGATCAGCCCCGCGGGAACATCCAGGTAGCCGAGCTTTTCCGCGATGGCCATGTTGCGGACCATGGAGCGGCCCACGAAGGCCACCTTGCGGTTGTGCTTGGCCGCTGCATCAAGGACCTGCTGCACGCGGTGCACGTGCGAGGAGAAGGACGCCACGATGATGCGCTTGGTGGCCTGGCCGAAAAGCCGCTCCAGCGTGGGGCCGATTTCCTTCTCGGCAGTGGTGAAGCCGGGGACGTCCGCGTTGGTGGAGTCGGACATGAACAGGTCCACGCCCTCTTCGCCCAGCTTGGCAAAGTGCCGCAGGTCGGTGATGCGGCCGTCCAGGGGCAGCTGGTCCATCTTGAAGTCGCCGGTATGCAGGACGGTGCCGCCCGCGGTGCGGAGGAACACGGCAAGGGCGTCAGGGATGGAGTGGTTGACGGCCACGAACTCGCATTCGAACGGTCCGAACTTCTCCACCTGGCCTTCCTCGACCGTCAGGGTGTAGGGGCGGATGCGGTGCTCCTGCAGCTTTGCCTCGATCAGGGCAAGGGTCAGCTGCGAACCCACCAGGGGGATGTCGCTGCGCCGCTTCAACAGGTACGGTACGGCGCCGATGTGGTCCTCGTGGCCGTGGGTGAGGATCACGGCCACGACGTCGTCCAGCCGGTCCTCGATGTAGGAGAAGTCCGGCAGGATCAAGTCAACGCCGGGCTGCGTTTCCTCGGGGAAGAGGACGCCGCAGTCCACGATCAGCAGCTTGCCGTCGATTTCGAACACGGCCATGTTCCGGCCGATCTCCCCCAGCCCGCCGAGCGGGACGATCCGCAGTGTGCCCTGGGGCAGACGCGGAGGGGTGACAAGGCCGGTAAGGGCAGTTTGGGTCATAGTGCACTTCTTTCCAGGCGGAAGGGTGCCGGTCTTAGCCTCAGGAGAAGACCAGCCCCGCTTCCGCCAAATCCCCGCGGATGGTTTCGATCTCGGTTTCGTCCGGCTCCACGAGGGGCAAACGGACAATCGAGTTAGGCAGGACTCCCTGCCATTTAAGAATCTGTTTGGCCGCGACGGCGCCCTGGACGCGGGTCATGGTGGCGCGGACCACGGGCTGCAGCTCGAAGTTGATCTTGCGGGCAGTCCCAAGGTCGTTGGCGTTGACGGCGTCGATGAGTTCGCGGAAGCGGCGGGTGGCTACATGGGTGGTGACGCCAACCAGGCCGACGGCGCCCAGCGCCATCCAGGGAAGAGTCAGTCCGTCGTCGCCCGAGTAGAAGAGGAGGTCTGTTTCCGCCATGACGCGGGTGGCGGCCGTAAGGTCGGCCTTGGCGTCCTTGACGGCGACGATGTTGGGGTGCTGGGCGAGACGGATCATGGTGTCCGGTTCGATGGGGATGGAGGACCGGCCGGGGATGTCGTACAGCATGACGGGTACGTCGACGGCGGAGGCGATGGTCTCGAAGTGTGCGCGTACCCCGGCCTGGCTGGGCTTGTTGTAATAGGGGGTAACGAGCAGGAGGCCGTCGACGCCGAGGGCTGCTGCCTGCTGGGAGAGGTGGACTGAGTGCGCCGTGTCATTGGTGCCGGTGCCGGCAATGATTGCCGCGCGGCCGCCCACGGCGTCCTTGACGGCGCGGAACATCCCGAGGTTTTCTTCGTCCGTCAGCGTGGAGGTTTCACCGGTGGTTCCGGTAACTACCAGGCCATCGCAGCCGTCGTCGACCAGCTTGCTGGCCAGCGCTGCCGCCTGGTCGTAATCCACGGCGCCGTCCTTGGTGAACGGCGTGACCATGGCGGTCAGGAGTGTACCGAGGGCAGGGATGTGCGCGGAAGAGTCAGCCATGGAAAAAACGTTACCCTGTCCCCGGCTGGTTAGGACAATGCCACGGGCGTGACGAACGTCAAATAGGGTCCTGTCGGGACCGGGGCGCGGTTGTTCCGGCATGGCAATAGCGCCCGACGGCGGCCTGCCGGAGGTCCTCAGCCCAGGACGCGAGCCGCTGCGCGGCGCGTACGTAGTGGAACAACTCCGTGGGTGTCAGCGCTTCAATGTCCGTTTCCGCGAGCCGCCGGGCAAGCTCCGCCCCTTCCGGCTGGGCGGCCAGGCTGACGCCTTCCTGCTCCCACTGCACGTCCTCGGCCGGTTTGCCCGCGACAAGCTGGCGGAACAGATAATCCACCACTCCCGGGCTCATTGCCCTCAGCAGCCCGCTGCCGGCGCCGGGGTCAACCGGCAGGCGGCCCTGCTCCTGTGCGCCCCCCGTTGATGACATCTCCATGCGACAGATACTATTCGAACATATATTCGAATACAAGATCCCTGTGACAGGAGCGTCCCCACCTGCATGTGAGACGATCTGGTCATGACGTCCCGCACCCCGGCCACCCGGTCCCGGAAAGCTCCCGGACGGCAGCAGGCGGGACGCCTCCGGGGGATCGACGCGGCCCGCGGCCTGGCATTGCTCGGCATGATGGCCACCCACCTGTTGCCGACGTTCGAACAGAATGCCAGCCTTACGCCCACGTGGATCGGCCTCACGTTCTCCGGACGGGCCGCCGCGCTCTTCGCTGTGCTCGCGGGCGTGGGACTCGCCCTCTCAACGGGGAAGGACAGGCCGCTGGAGGGCGCCGAACTTTCCGCGGCCCGGCGCGGTGTTGCCCTGCGCGCGCTGGTGATTGCCGCCGTCGGACTTAGCCTGGGCGGCCTGGACGTGAACGTGGCCATCATCCTGGTCCACTACGCAGTCCTGTTCCTGTGCGTCCTGCCCTTCCTGGGGCTGGGAGTGAAGCGGCTTTGTGCCTGGGCAGCCGGCTGGATCCTGGCGTCCCCGGTCATGGCCTACCTGCTCCGGCCGTGGCTCCTCGCACCCGAACCGCCATTCAGACTGGGCCACAACCCCAACTGGGAAGACCTGGGGACGCCTTCGCGGCTGCTCGGGGATCTGTTCCTCACGGGCTACTACCCGGTGCTGCAGTGGCTGTCCTACCTGCTGGTGGGACTCGCGATCGGCCGCCTCGTCCTCACCAAGGCACTGATCCCCGTCCTGCTGCTGGTGGGCGGAACCATCGTTGCCATTGCGGCCAAGGCCGTCGGCACAACAGCCCTCTGGGATTGGGGTGGCTTGGCAGCGCTGGAGGAAGCCATCAACTCACCCGGGTACCCGCTGGGCAGCGTGCTGCAGGTGAACCTGGCCGGACTTCCGCAGGAAGGTTCCTGGTGGTGGCTGGCGTCGGCTGCGCCGCATTCAGGGACCACGCTTGACCTCTTGCACACCTCAGCGGTGGCGGCCGCCGTCATCGGTGCCTTCCTGCTGCTGGGCCGCCTGGCCGAGTGGGTGGACCTGGACCTGCTGCTGCCGCTGCGCGGGGCGGGCGCCATGACGTTGACCCTCTACACCGTGCACGTCTGGGTGGTTTCCGGCTTCTACCTCAAGCCGCTGCCCGCGGGCTGGACCGAGGATGGAATGTACTTTGCCCATGCCGCCGTCGCGGTCCTCGTGGGCATGCTGTTCGCCGTACTGAGGTGGCGCGGCCCGCTGGAATGGGTGGGCCACGCGGCGACCCTGGTGGGCCGGGGCGGCGTCAAAGCCCTGCAGTGACCGGACCAAATACTCACTGGCCGGCGGTTACGCGTGGCTGCTAGTTCACCGTGAGGGTGAACGTGCCTGCCTGGTCGCCGTAGTCGTCGTTGATTACCACCTTGACCGGGCCCTTCTTCACGTCGAACGCAACGACCCCCTCGCGGGCATCGCCGGCGCCGACCTGGTCCGTGGGCAAGGCCCCCAGCCCGTCCTCGAGGTAGACCAGTTCGCCCTCTTTGCCGTCGGCGTCATAGACGGTGAAGCTGGAGGGGCTGGAGAAGCTGGTACCGGTCAGGGTCTCCCAGGACACGTGGATGGCGAGAAAGCCGCCGTTCTTCGGCTCCATGAATTCCATGCCGGGAATCTCCGGAGTGTAGATGGAGTCGAGGACGCTGATCTTGGCCGTGTTGCCCTCGGACACAGTGGCCACGACGGAGTTGGCGCCGGTGGAGGTTCCACCCGACGGAGCAGGTGCCGCCTGTGAAGCCGAAGGAAGCGCCGGCGAAACGGGGACCTTACGGGCATCAACAGCTGCGCCGATCATGGCAATGGATGCGATGGCCAGCAGGATCCCGGTAATGATGCTCACCAGCCACAGGATCGCGGTGATGATCCAGGCCTTCTTCTTGTTTTCCTGGTAGCCCTCCAAGGGACGGCCGTCCTTGTCCCGGGTGTTTCCGGTCAGGGTCATGATCAGGTCCACAATGGCCCAGATGCCCGCGCCGCCGACCGTCAGCAGCTTGGCTACGGCCGTGCCGGTCTTGCCCAGGTAGAAGCGGTCCGCACCAAAAGTGCCCAGGAGGACCGAAAGGAGCCATGTGGTCATGAAGGACCTGCGTGGCCCCCCGGAGTAGGACCCCTGGCTCCGGGGACCGGGCTGGTACTCCCCCTGTGGACCTCCCGGGTACTGCCCCGCGAAGCTTGCCCCTGGTAGATGGACGACGCCGGCGGAACCGGTGGCGCGGACGCTCCATTCCGGGGCGGGTGCGGGTGATTCGGGTGGCTCATGGTTCGTCCTTCTGTACAGGAATGCGAGTGCAGCGGTAACGGTGCGGGGATGGAAGTAGTGGAAACAGGTGGGGGGCGTCCGGCCGCCACACCACGGGCTGTTGCCGGCTAACGGCGCGCAGCACTAAGCCTCCGGCGCCAGGCACGGAGGCGGCACAACTGGTGTGCTGATGGGCGCGGTGGAGATGCGTTCGGCGGGGATTCGGGTCCGATATGCTTCTGGACCACGGCCACGGCCAGGACTGTGCCAACCTCATGCTTTCCCCCAAAGAAGCTAAAGACTGTTTACTAAATAACCTAGCGTGGACGGCGAAGCACTGCGATGGGCAGACGTACCCATCGCAGTGAAGCTGTGCCCGCACAGCCAGTAGTAGCCCGTGCTAGGGCGCGGCGGTGAAGAGCCGGACGGCGTCGCGCATTGATGCGCGGGCCCGTTTGCGGTCCCCGGCGGCGTCGTAGGCGCAGCTGAGCCGGAACCAGGAGCGCCAGTCGCCGGGAGCGGCTTCAGCCTCGGCGCGGTATTTTTCGAACTCGGCATCCGCGGCGGCGCGAACGATCCGGCCACCGGGCGTACGGGGCAGCTCATCGACGGGAAGTCCGCCTTCTGCCTCCAGGACCTTGGCCATCTGCTCCGTCCGGGCGCCGAACATGAGTTCGCGGATCAGGGCCCATGCGCCGACGATTGGCAGCACCAGATAGGCGGCGCCGATGGCCTTGGCGGTGAGGTTGCTGTCCGCCAGCAGCAGGAGGGACCGCTGGAAGGACACCACCAGGTAGAAGACCAGCAGCAGCGTCACCGCTCCCACCCAAATCTTGATGCGGTTCTTCCGGAAGCCGGCGGCAAACCCGTTCACTGCCTAGAACCCCAGGTCCAGGTAGCCATCCAGTCCCACGGTCAGGCCGGGGTGCGCCGCGACGTTGCGGACGCCCAGGAGGACGCCGGGCATGAAGGAGGCCCGGTCGAAGGAATCGTGCCGGAGGGTCAGCTGTTCACCCGGGCCGCCGAGGAGTACTTCCTGATGGGCCACGAGCCCGCGGAGACGGACACTGTGCACACGGACGCCGTCAACCTCGCACCCGCGCGCCCCGGGGCGTTCGCTGGTGGTGGCGTCAGGGCTCGGCGGCAGCTCCGCCGCTGCCCGTTCCGCCGCGATGAGCTGTGCCGTCCGTACTGCCGTGCCGGAGGGGGCGTCCACCTTGTCCGGATGGTGCAGCTCGATGATTTCCACCGACTCGAAGTACCTGGCCGCCTTTGCGGCGAAAGCCGACGCGAGCACCGAACCCAGGGCAAAGTTGGGCGCGATGAGGACACCTGTTTCCGGGTGCCCGGCCAGGAGGGATTCCAGCGCGGAGACCCGCGCCGCATCCCAGCCGGTGGTGCCCACGACGGCGTGGATGCCGTGTTCGACGGCGAAGCGGACATTCGCTTCGGTGCTTTCGGGAACGGTCAGGTCCACCAGGTACTGGGCGCCTGCGGTGGTCAGCTGCTCCAGTGAATCACCCCGTCCCAGGGCTGCGACGAGCTTCATGTCGGGCGCGGCGTCGATGGCCTTGACGGCTTCGGCGCCCATGCGTCCATTGGCGCCGAGGACGGCCACCAGCTTGGGAACGGAGTGTTGTTCGGTCATGGCGTTAACCCTACCGGCGGGACCGGTGGGTGCAGGAACCGGCCGGCGTGCGTTACCTCGCATTCGGCCTCCTGACCTGCCGGAGGGGTCAATCCGAGGATCCACCCGCGCAGGTCCGGTGCAGCGTCAGCTGCCCGCACCCACCCATTCCACCGTGCCGTCCGAGAAGAACTGTTCCTTCCAGATGGGCACCTGCTCCTTGATCCGGTCCACCAGCTCGGAGCAGACGGCGAACGCCTGCCCGCGGTGCGCAGCGGACACGGCGCACACAAGCGCCGGGTCGCCGATCTCCAGCATGCCGATGCGGTGGGCGGCCCAGATACGGACGGGCTGGCCACTGCCTCCGGAAGCCTCCCCGGCTGCCTGTTCCGGCGCAGCGTTCTGCTCGGCAACCAGGCGGGCGACGACGTCGGACATCACCTGGTGGGCCGTGGGGTGCGCACTGTAGCTGAGTCGCTCCACGGACTTGCCGCCGTCGTGGTTCCGGACGACGCCGCTGAAGCTGACCACCGCGCCGGCCGTTTCGCTGTCCACTGCGGCAATCGCCTGGTCAACGGAGATCGGGTCCGCGCTCAGCACGGCCCTTACAATTTCGAATGCTGCTTCAGTGCCCATGTCCGCCTTCCAGCTGGTCGCAGAGGTGCCCGATCACGGGATCCAGGACGCTCAGGCCGTCCATGACGCCCTTTGGTGATCCGGGCAGGTTCACAATAAACGTTTTCCCCGCGGCGCCCGCGTGTCCACGGCTCAGGGCCGCCAACGGGGTCTTCTCGGCGCCGGCCCGCCGTATCGCCTCCATGATGCCCGGGATTTCCCGGTCCAGCAGGGGCAGGGTGACGTCCGGCGTCCGGTCGTCCGGGCTGAGCCCGGTGCCGCCGCTGGTGATGACGACGGCGGGATGCTGGGTCAGGAGCGCCCGGATGGCAGCCCCGACGGGCTCGCCGTCGGGGACCACCATGGCGGGGAAGACGTCGAAGCCGTGCTCGGTGAGCCAGTCGGTGATGATCGGGCCGGTTTCGTCGTCGTAGATGCCGGCGGCGGCACGGGTGGAGGCGATAACGACGCCGGCCCTGCGACCCTGCACGTCGCCGTGCCGGTGCGGCTCGGCTGCGCCGAAGATGGAGGTCACAGTGCCCAGTCCCCGCTCTTGCCGCCGCCCTTGGCCAGCACCTTGATGTCCGTCAGGACGGCGTGCTTGTCCACTGCTTTGATCATGTCGTAGACGCTGAGGGCGGCCACGGACGCAGAGGTCAGGGCCTCCATCTCCACGCCGGTGACCCCGCGGGTCTTGACGGTGGAGGTAATAGTGACTGTTTCGGCGCCCAGTTCGAAGTCCACTGTGACCTTGGACAGCGGCAGCGGGTGGCACAGCGGCACCAGGTCCGGGGTTTTCTTGGCAGCCATGATGCCGGCCACGCGGGCAACCGCCAGGGCGTCGCCCTTCGGGAGGCCGCCGGTGCCCAGCAGTTCCATCACCTCTGCGGTGGTCCGCACGGTGGCGGTGGCCGTGGCCTCGCGGGTGGTCTCGGTCTTGGCGGAGACGTCCACCATCTGGGCGCTGCCGTCCTGGCGCAGGTGCGTCAGGGCTGGGGTCTGTTCTGCGTTCACAGCATCCATACTTCCACCTCGTCACCGGCGGCGAGTTCCGTTACGCCGGCCGGGACGTGGACCAGGACGTTGGAACCTGCCAGGGCGTGCATCAGGTGCGAACTTTCGCCGCCCTCAAGCCGCACCGTCCCGTCCGGCTGCAGGCTGCCGCGCCGCACCTGGTGTTTGGGCGCGGGGGACGTGAGGGGCTGGGCCAGGCGGGCCCGCAGCGGCAGCCTGGCTGCCGGTGCCCCCAACAGCGCTGAGAGGGCCGGGCGGAGGAACATTTCGAAGGACACCAGGCAACTGACCGGATTGCCGGGAAACCCGAGGAAGGGGACGCCGTCGAACGTTCCTATCCCTTGGGGACCGCCCGGCTGCATGGCCACGTGGAGGAACTCGACGGGCTGTTCAGCCATTGCCTGGCGCACCACCTCGTAGGCCCCCTTGCTGACCCCGCCGGTGGTGACGATGAGGTCGGCACCCTGGCTCCGTGCCCTCAGCAGTGCGGTCAGTTCAGCCGGGTTGTCGGTGGAGATACCGGAACGCCGGACGGTAACGCCCGCCTGCTTCAGGGCGGCCTCGAGCAACGTTCCGTTGGAGTCATAGATTTTGCCCGGCGGAAGAGGCCGGCCCGGTTCAACCACCTCATCCCCGGTGGTGACGAGCAGGACTGTCAAGGCCCGGTACACAGGCACCTCTGGAATACCCAGTGCGGCGAGCAGCCCGAGCTGGGCCGGCCCCAGGCACGTTCCGGCGGCAAGGGCCTCCTCCCCGGCTGCGATATCGCTTCCGGCGGCCCTCACGTACGTTCCCTGGGCGGTGGCCGGCAATGTTACTGTCCGTCCGTCGCCGGATGCCAGGAAGTAATCCGGGACAGCCCTTTCAATGGGTACGACGGCGTCAGCCCCCGCCGGGATCATGGCCCCCGTCATGATGGGCGCCGCTGTTCCGGGCTCCAGCGGTTGCGGGCTTGCCCCGGCCGGAACCGGGGGCATGGTGCGCAGCTGCGCCCCGCCGTCGGGAATGTCACCGGAACGGACGGCATAGCCGTCCATCTGGGAGTTCGGAAAAGGGGGAAGGCTGAGCGGCGCGTCGATATCCGACGCGAGGCCGCGGCCGAGTGCCTTGCTGAGCGGAAGGGTTTCGATGCGGTCCCGCGCGGCGACGCCGTTGAGGAGGTCCCGGACGGCGGCGGCGTGTTCGGCAACGGACCGTGCCCCGTGGTGCACCTGGTGCCTGGTCTGGCCATGCGGAACGGAACGGGTCATGGGTACGCCTTTGGTTGCGGCTGTCAGGATTTCACGTCCACTCTAACCGTGTGGAATCCCGTGGCCCCGTCCGGCGCCGGTGGCCGTGCCGTTTCTTCCTGTGGCCGGCCCGTGAGGTCGGTGGCGCGAACCTGGACCTCATACTGTCCCGGGGTGAGGTCCATCGCCAGCTTCCATTGGTACCAGGTGTCGAGGGAGATTCCGGCGGCCAGGTCCGCTTCCTGCCACGGTCCCTGGTTGATCCTCAGTTCCACCTTCCGGATGCCGGTGTGCTGGGCCCAGGCCACTCCCCCGAAGACAACCGTTCCTGCGGTGACCGGCCGGCCACTGCGGGGCACGTCGATGCGGGATGACATCTTGATGGGACCGCGCTCGGACCAGCCGCGCGGGGTCCAGTAGCCAGTGTCATCGGAGAACCGGGTGACCTTCAGTTCCGTGACCCATTTGGTGGCCGACACATACCCGTACAGGCCCGGGACCACCAGCCGTACCGGGAACCCGTGCTCCAGCGGCAGCGGCTCCCCGTTCATGCCCACGGCGAGCAGCGCGTCCCTGGAGTCGGTGAGGACCTCGAGTGGCGTCCCTGCGGTCCATCCGTCGGCACTGCGGGAGAGCACCATATCGGCGCCCGGCTGGGGAACGGCCTGGGCCAGCAGTTCACGAACCGGCCAGCCCAGCCAGCGTGCGTTGCCGATCAGATCGCCGCCCACACCGTTGGAGACACAGGCAATGGTGATGTGCCGCTCGGTCAGCGGCTTGGCCAGGAGGTCGGCAAAGGAGAGCTGCACCTCGCGGCCGACCATCCCCGTGACTTTCAGGTCCCAAGTGTCGGGGTTGACCGCCGGGACGGACAGCGCTGTATCGATCCGGTAGAAGTCCCGGTTGGGCGTAACCAGCGGCGTTGCACCGGCCACCCCCGATTCCGCGGCGGCCGGGATGGGCGGGGCGGGTGAGGCGGGACCGGGAAGGGAGATGCGGTCCCGGGCTTCGCTGGCCGCGATGGCGGCGCCGCGCCAGATTCCAGCGAGCACGCCTCCCACGGCTGAAATCGCTGCGGTGACGGCAAGGGATTGGAAGAAGCTGCGGCGGGATGGGCCAGAGGCGGTGCCAGCGTCTGTTTCCCCACGCCAGGCGTGGAGTTTCCGGATCAGGAACCGCAGGAGGATGCCGGCAAGCACGGCGGCCAGCACCGGAAGTGCCAGGGCAGTGGGTGTCACCTGGGCGCGAGTCAGGACGGCCGCAGCTCCTGCCACCCCGAAAATACCCACCACGGCAATACCGGCGAACTTCCGACGGTCTTCCAGGACGCCGGCAAAGGCGGCGAGCACGGCAATGGCAAGTGCCATGCCGGTAAGGAGGGCGGCTTTGTCGGCCGTCCCGAAAAGTGAGATGGCCCAGTCTTTGACGCCGGGCGGCACCGCGTCGATGACAGCGCCGCCCACGGCCGTCAAGGGTGACAGCGACGGGCTCAGGAAACTGGCCAGGAGTTCCCCCGCCACCAAGCCGCCGCCGACAGCCACAACACCGGCAGCAGCGCCGAGGAACCTGCGCCGTCCATCCCTGTCCTGCCGCGTGTCCCGTCGCGGCGCATCCGGCCTGTTCGGCAGAAGCCTCCCGGTCCTGCCGCCAGGGCTTTCCGCCTGCCGGCCTTCGCCTGGGATAGTGCCCGCACCTGGGTGCGCGCCGCCGTTGGACACCTGCCGTGGAAGGCCGGTGCCGCCGTCGTCGATCAGGCGTCCGGGCCGGGGACTCTTCACACCTCCAGCATAGGTTTGTCGGCGCCAAAGGGCGCCGGATCTGAGGCAACTCCCCGCAGGTTGGCAGCGGGCGAAGTCATGAGTGTGATCCGCAGCTCAACGTGGCGTAGCCTGAATTCATGAGTGTCCAGCTAGGTATGCCCCAGCCGCGGGAGGAAGCAGCATCCGCGCTGCCCGGCGTTCCCGGGCGCCGGCCCACCGATGCGCCGGCAGGCCTCGTGGACCGGTACGGCCGCCGCGCCACCGACATGAGGCTGTCCCTTACGGACAAGTGCAACCTGAGGTGCACCTACTGCATGCCCGCCGAAGGGCTGGAGTGGCTGGCAAAACAGGCAGTGATGTCCGCGGATGAGATCGTCCGGATTGTCCGCGTGGGCGTGGATCAGCTGGGCGTCCGTGAACTCCGCCTGACGGGCGGGGAGCCCCTGGTCAGGCACGATCTTGTGGACATCATCGCGGCCCTGCGCCGGAACCACCCGGACCTGCCGATCTCCATGACCACTAACGGCGTTGGCCTGGCGAAGAAGGCGGCAGCGCTCAAGGCGGCGGGACTGACCCGCATTAACGTCTCGCTGGACTCCCTGCACGAAGAGACCTTTGCCAAACTGACCCGGAGGCCGTTCCTTAATCAGGTGCTCGCGGGTGTGGATGCGGCGTGGGCGGCCGGCCTGGGGCCTGTAAAACTGAACGCGGTGCTGATGCGCGGCATCAATGACGCAGAGGCACCTAAACTGCTGGCCTGGGCCCTGGACCGGGGATACGAGCTGCGGTTCATTGAGCAGATGCCGCTGGACGCCGACCATGGCTGGACCCGCCGCAACATGATTACCGCCGCCGAGATCCGCGAACTGCTTTCCCGTGACTTTGTGCTCAGTCCCGACCGGCGGGCCCGTGACGGCGCCCCGGCGGAACGTTTTGACGTACGACGGCGGGTGGACGGTCCGGCGCCTGAGGATGGTCCCGTGCTGGGAACCGTTGGCATTATCGCCTCCGTGACCGAGCCGTTTTGCTCCGACTGCCGGCGCACCCGCATCACCGCCGAAGGCAAAATCATGAGCTGCCTGTTCTCGCGCGAAGAGTTCGATCTGCTCGGCTTGCTGCGTTCAGGCGCGTCGGACGATGATTTGGCGCAGCGCTGGCAGGACGCCATGTGGATCAAACCAAAAGCCCACGGCATGGACCACGTGGGACTCGACGCTCCGGACTTCGTCCAGCCGGACCGCAGCATGAGCGCTATCGGGGGCTGACCGGGATGCTTGTACGTTACTTCGCTGCCGCGCGCGCTGCCGCCGGGTTCGAGGAAGAGAAGTTCGACCTGCCGGCGGGGTCCACCGTGGCGGACCTGCTGCGGGTTGTTGCGGCCGTTGACCGGCCGGAACCGCCGGCCGGCACGCCCCCGCTGAAGCGGCTGCTCTCGCGCAGCAGCTTCCTGCTCAACGAAGTGGCTGTGCGGGACCAGGCAACGGTTCTTGGCCCCGACGACGTGGTGGACGTGCTGCCCCCGTTCGCCGGCGGTTAAGGGTAAGCCGGAGCCTTCCGCCAGCCCCTGACACTGAATGTCGGACCCTCGTTGGATGATGTGGGTATGGGAATCAGCATCGGTGTTGGGGCAGTGATGGAGGGTATCTCTGCCTCTGTTGCTGTCCTTGATGCGCTGGACCTTGAAGACGCTGTTCTGGATTCCGGCGCTCATGGTGGCACCGATGTTGATGTGTTGCAGCGGCGGTACGAACTGCGGCTGGAACGGCTGGAGGTGGTGAAACGGTTGGAGGGCCAGCTTGCCGCTGTGAAGGCTCGTGATGTTGCCGGCGCCGTTGAGATCCAGCACGCGTTGCTTGCCCCGGATGCGCCAGTGCTGGAGCGGACCTATGCGGAGATGTCGGCGGTGGAGGAGATCGCCGGGATCCTGACCATCAGCTCCGCGGCCGCAGGGGCCTTGGTGGACCAGTCCCGCCGGGTCTGTACCCTGCCGCCGGTGATCGACGCCCTGGCTGCCGGGGCCGTGTCCTGGCAGCACGCAAGAATTGTTGCTGACGAAACCGAAGGCCTCACCCCTGCCGGCGCCGCGGGGTTGGTGGCGCACTTCTTCGACCCCGACGCCCCCAATCCCGCCCGCGGCGCCGCCCCCGGTGACCTCGTCCCGTCCCGGTTCCGGGCCAAGGTCCGTGGGTGGCGGGAACGCCACCACCCGGAAACCCTCGTAAAACGCCATGCAAAGGGTGTGGCTGACCGGCGGATGGAATACACGCCCGACCGTGACGGCATGGCCTGGCTCTCCCTCTACCTGCCCGGACACACCGCGTCGGCGATCTGGAACCGCACCACCGCCACCGCCCGCGGCCTCCGAGGCCCCGACGAGCCCCGCACCCTCACCCAACTCCGCCCCGACATCGCCGCCAGCCTGCTACTCGGAGCCAGCACGCTCGCGAGTGGCGGCAACGTCACCAGCGCCGTGGCCGGCGCGGGCATTGGCTCTAGCTCCAACGTCAACAACACCAGCGACAGCGGTTCCAGCACGGGCGCGGGGAAGACCACGCACATCGGGAAGGTCCCAACCCCGCGGGCCGACGTCCTGGTCACCGTCCCCGTGTTCGCACTGCTCGGCCTCACCGATGAACCCGCAGAACTGGACGGCCACGGTCCCATCCCGGCATCGATGGCCCGGAAACTCGTCGCCGACGGCGCGGATTCGTTCTACCGGGTCCTGGTCAACCCCCGCGACGGGGCACCCCTGGAGATCGGCCGCACCCGCTACCGGCTCCCAGAGACCATCAAACAATGGATCAGGATGCGCGACCGCAAATGCACCTTCCCCGGCTGCAGCAACCACACCCCCGACAACGACACCGACCACCTCACCGCCTGGGAACACGGGGGAAGCACCGGGATCAGCAACCTGGCACAGCTCTGCCCCAAACATCACCGGCTCAAACACAACAGCCACTGGACCCCGGATGCGGCAACCCCAAACGAATCACCGGGCTGGACCTCACCCACCGGCCGACACTACACACCCGAACAACCCACCCCCGAACCAACCCACTGGCCACCAGGCACCCTGCCGGACACTGGTGCGAGACCAACTGGGGTGGGTGATTCTCCGGGTCATGAGATTCCACGAGGGCTGATCGCTGCGCCGCAACCGTCAGGCCGGCCTGACCAAGTGCACGATCTGGGATCACAGGAACTGGAGGATCTGCACTGGCACCAGATCCTCGCCGGGATGCCCGCTTGGCCGGACCCGCCACCCGAGGAACCACCGGGAAACACCATGCTCGATCCAGACCAGGTTCCGGCGGAGGATCCCCTGTGGGAAACCTTCTACGCCACGCCGTTCCTCCTGCCACCTGACCCCCACCAGGACGCTTCCCTGTTGTCGTAGGGAGCCCCGTTGTAGGCCTGCCGTGGTGAGCCTCGCCGTCGTGCGGAGTCCCCGGCTCCGCATGCCGGATGCCCGGGGCCAGCAGTCCTGATCGGCAACGGCTATGCCTTATGGAAGACCGAACGCATGAACGGCCTGTACGTCGAACCTTTTCCGTTGGTGCCTGCATCCGGCGCATCCCCGCCGTCGTCCCCGGCTGCTGACCTCAGTTCGGTCACGTGGGTCAGGACGTCGTTTTGGACCCAGATGGAGTGGCGTGTCCAGCCCCCGACGCCGTGGCGTTCGACGCGGAGGACGTGGTCGTGCCAGGTGCAACGTGCAGCGGCGCCGGGAGGGACGCCGGAGTTGTCCACGTAGTACCACAGCACATCATGATGGACGGGGTCCACGGTGAAGATGCCGTGGCCTTCGAAATGGTTCCCGTCGGGTTCAACGTGCCGGTAGCTCTGGACCACTCCCTGGCCGGCGGCCACCTGGCTGTAGGTCACTTCAGCTTCCACGCTGCGCTCGGGCCCCCAGGGACCGGCAGCAACCCGCGTCGTCCCCCGCCAGTGGCCGAGCAGGCCTGAAAGCGCGGGATGTCCGCGTTGCGTTCCCGGCCCTTTTATCGCCACGACGCCCCCTGCCGAAGTTCATTCATACCTCAGGATGGACTCTCCAGGGGACCGTGGCCAGCCTCTTACAGCCCGAAAGTCTCGTTCTCCTCGAAGGGACCTACGACAGTGACGGTCCGTGGTGCGGCGGCGAGCTCAGCAGCAAGCTCCTGGACCTGCTCCGTGGTGACGGCCTTGATGAGGCGCAGGGTCTCGTCGATATCCTGGTACTCCCCGGATACGAGCTCGGCGCGGCCCAGCCGGGACATCCGTGACCCGGTGTCCTCCAGGGCCAGGACAATGCCGCCGCCAAGCTGGCCTACCGCCTTGCGGAGCTCGTCGTCGGAAATTCCGTGTTCGGCGAGCTTCTCGAGCTCCACGCCCAGCAGGTCCAGCACCTGCCTGACCTTTGACGGCGTGCAGCCCGCATACATGCCGAAATAGCCGGCGTCCGCGTAGGACGATGCAAAGGAGTAAGTGGAGTACACCAGGCCGCGCTTTTCGCGGATTTCCTGGAAGAGCCGTGAGGACATGCCGCCGCCCAGGACGGCGTTGAGGACGCTCATGACGTAACGGCGTTCGTCCGTGGCAACGATGGTGGGGCACCCCATGATGATGTTCGCCTGCTCCACGGCACGCTTCACCACGTGGAGCCCGGCGGTTCCTGTGATGACGGCCCGCTCGGTGGAACGGCGCTTGACCGGTGACGCTTTGGGTTCAAGCAACCACCCGGCTGATTCAAGGGCGTCCACCACAAGCCCGCACACCACGTCGTGTTCCAGCCCGCCGGCCGCCGTGATGACCAGTTCCTCGGGCTTGTAGTACCGGCGGTAGTGCTCCCAGACGGAATCCCTCGCCACGGCCTTGATCGCCGCCGGGGTCCCGCCAATAGGCCGGCCCAGCGGGTGGCTGCCAAGAACCGCGGCGACAAAGTGTTCGTGCGCAACGTCGGTGGGGTCATCGCTGTCCATCGCGATTTCCTCAAGGATGACGTCCCGTTCCTGCTCCATCTCATCAGGATCAAGGACGGCCCCGGTGATCATGTCCGCAATCACGTCGATCGCCATAGGCAGGTCCGAATCCAGGACGCGGGCGAAGTAGCAGGTGCTTTCCTTGGCGGTGGCCGCGTTCGATTCGCCGCCCACCTCGTCAAACGCCGAGGCTATCTCGAGGGCCGTGCGCCGCTTGGTTCCCTTGAACAGGAGGTGCTCCAGGAAGTGGGTGGAGCCGTGCTGCCCGGGAGCCTCGTCCCGGGAGCCAACACCTACCCAGAAGCCGATGGTGGCTGACCGTTGCCCCGGCATTGCCTCCGTGAGCACCCGCACTCCCCCGGGCAGCACTGAACGCCGGACCTCGGACCCGCCGTCGGAGCCGTGGACCAAGGTGTCGCCGGCGTGGTTCTGCTCAAGCGGCAGGGGTACAACAGTCATTGATGCCTTTCAGGACGGGCAGCCGGATCTGGCTGCCATCGTAA
>Ga0308169_10000413_pt1 | contig 66041 bp, 58 predicted proteins | sample PhyBR1_2_FD_202139 | JGI IMG/M metagenome (GOLD analysis project Ga0308169, IMG submission 202139) | Phyllosphere microbial communities from UC Gill Tract Community Farm, Albany, California, United States - DLSLSB.R1 | ecosystem: Host-associated > Plants > Phyllosphere > Unclassified | place... | reverse complement strand
GAAGCGAAGCTGCAGCGGAAAGGCTGCGACCTTCTGGTGGTGAACCACGTGGGGACGGACAAGGTCTTCGGGCAGGATGCCAATTCGGTGGTCATCCTCTCGCGTTCCGGCTCCGAACCACAGGAGGCTGCGGGAACCAAGACCGAGGTTTCGGAAGCCATCATCGGCCGCATCAGCTTTGAACTGAACAACGTTTCGCCCCTCGCCTGACGTGTTTCCAGCCACCTTTGCTTAGCACGAGGACATCTACTGACTTCTCCCTGATGGGAGTGCCAACACCAACCAGTAAGGTAGTTGAGTGACTTTACCGCTGCACCTTCCCCAGACCCATGGGGCCACGCCCTCCGCGCTCCGGCTTTTCACGTCCGAGTCGGTCACCGAAGGCCATCCGGACAAGATCTGCGACCAGATCAGTGACGCCATCCTGGACGCACTGCTCGCGGCGGACCCCGAATCCCGCGTGGCGGTGGAGACCATGGCCACCACCGGCCTGGTGCATGTGGCGGGCGAAGTCACCACCGACGCCTACGTCGAGATCCCGCAGATTGTCCGCGAGACCATCTTGGGCATCGGATACGACTCCTCAGCCAACGGCTTCGACGGTGCCCGCTGCGGTGTGTCCGTGTCCATCGGCCAGCAGTCAAACGACATCGCCGGCGGCGTCTTCAACTCCCTCGAGGCACGCGAAGGCCGCCAGGAGGATGACTACGACCTCCAGGGCGCGGGCGACCAGGGGCTGATGTTCGGCTACGCCAGCGATGAGACGCCGTCGTTCATGCCAACGCCCATCTGGCTGGCCCACCGGCTCTCCGAACGGCTCACCGAAGTCCGCAAGACCGGCCAGCTGCCCTACCTTCGTCCCGACGGCAAGACCCAGGTGACTGTCGGCTACGACAAGGACGTCCCCGTCTCGGTGGAGACCGTGGTGATTTCCAGCCAGCACGCGGAAGGAGCGAGCCTGGACCAGCTGCGCGCCGACCTCGCCGCAGTCGTGATTGAGCCCGTCCTGGCCGGAGCCAACCTGGACATCTCGCGCGCCGCCCACATCCTCAACCCCGCCGGCGAGTTCGTCATCGGCGGACCTGTCGGTGACGCCGGCCTCACCGGCCGCAAGATCATCGTCGACACCTATGGCGGGATGGCCCGCCACGGCGGCGGCGCCTTCTCCGGCAAAGACCCGTCCAAGGTGGACCGCTCAGCCGCCTACGCCATGCGCTGGGTTGCCAAGAATGTGGTGGCCGCGGGCCTGGCCAAGCGCGCCGAGATCCAGATCGCCTATGCCATCGGCCAGGCACGGCCGGTGGGAACCTACGTCGAGACGTTCGGGACCGAGACCGTTGATCCTGCCCGCATCGGCCAGGCCATCGCGGAAATCTTCGACCTCCGGCCCCGCGCCATCATTGACGCCCTGGACCTGAAGCGTCCCATCTACGCCAAGACCGCCGCCCACGGGCACTTCGGCCGCGATGAGCCGGACTTTACGTGGGAGCGCCTGGACCGGGTGGACGAGCTGAAGGCATTCTTCAACGCCTGATCCGATTCTTACAAAGCACGGGGCACCAATGTCAGTGCCCCGTGCTTTGCTGTTCCCGTCCACCCGGCAGCTGAACGGAGGAAACCGCGATGGTCGCTGACAGTTCCGTCCAGCCGTCACTGCTGCAGGGTTTTCCTGCACGGCAACTTCCCGGCGGCGTGGCGTTGGCGGAGCACCTTCCGGTGGCGCGCGTCCTCGTTGAATCGCCGCTGCCGCACCTGGACCGCCCGTTCGACTATGCCGTTCCGGTTGAGCTCGACGCTGCCGCGCAGCCGGGCGTCAGGGTCAAGGTCAAGTTCAATGGCCAGGACCTCAACGGATTCCTCCTGGAACGGGTGGCGGAGTCCGACGCCGGCCACACCCTTGTGCCGCTGGCCAAAGTAGTGTCTCCCGTTCCCGTCCTCACGCCCGCCGTCCGGGACCTTGCCTCCGCCGTCGCTGCCCGGTACGCGGGCACAGTCAGCGATGTCCTGCGCCTTGCGGTGCCGCCCCGCGTGGCCCGGCTGGAAAAGGACTATCCCGCTTCACTGGACACGGGACCCGACAGCCAAAGGGACGGCACGCAGGACGAACCCCGGGTGGAGTGCGGACCGGGCGTTTCTGTGCCGGAGGCCTCTCCCCACTCCGCCTGGGCCACCTACCGCACCGGCGGCGCGTTCCTCCGGCACCTGGCCGGCGGCGGATCCCCGCGGGCCGTCATCAACCCACTGCAGGGATACGGTCCCGGCGGGTGGCCGCACCTGCTGGCCCAGGCCGCGGCCACCGCTTTCGCCGCCGGCCGCGGCGCCCTGCTGGTGGTGCCGGATTACCGGGACCTGGACCGCCTCCAGGATGCATTGAAAACCCTGGTACCGGAGGACGCCGTCGCCCGGCTTACCGCCGACGACGGCCCCACGTCCCGGTACCGGAATTTCCTGCGGTTGCTCGCCGGCCGGGCGAAAATTGCCATCGGCACCCGCTCGGCGGCCTTCGCCCCGGTGCAGGACCTGGGGCTGGTTGCCTGCTGGGACGACGGCGACGACCTCCATATCGAGCAACGGGCACCTTATGCGCACGCGCGGGAGGTCCTGCTCCTGCGGGCCGGGCAGGAAGGCACGGCCTGCCTCCTGGCCGGGCACGCCCGCAGCACCGAGGTCCAGCGGCTTGTCGAGGCCGGCTGGGCTGTTCCCGTCGAAGCGGAGCGCGGCGTCCTCCGCCGGACCGTTCCCCGTGTGGTCAACACCGCCGACAGCTTCGAGCAGGGGCGGGATCCGCTTGCCACCATCGCCCGGCTGCCGCATGCCGCCTGGCAGGCTGCCAAGGAGGGGCTGGAGCGCGGCCCTGTCCTGGTCCAGGTGGCGCGGGCCGGTTATGCGCCCTCGCTGGTGTGTGAAACGTGCCGTGAACCCGCCCGTTGCGGGCATTGCCAGGGGCCACTCGCGCTGGCGGGGACGTCCGCGCTGCCCCAGTGCCGTTGGTGTTCCACCCCGGCCCCGGACTGGAAGTGCTCCTCCTGCGGGGGGCGGCGGCTTCGAAAAGGTGCCACCGGAGTGCTGCGGACTGCCGAGGAGCTGGGCCGTGCGTTTCCCGGCACAACAGTCATCACCTCATCGGGGGACCAGGTCAAAGCCACCGTGGGAGCGGGCAAAGCCCTGGTGGTGGCGACCGTGGGTGCCGAACCTGTGGCAGCCGGCGGATACGCGGCCGCCCTGCTGCTGGACGGAGACTCCCTGCTGCGCCGCGAAACCCTGCGGGCAGGCGAGGACACCGTACGGCGCTGGTTCAACGCAGCCTCCCTTGTCCGTCCCGCCACGGACAGCGGGCTGGTAGTGGTCACAGCGACTGATACGGCTGCCACCGGGGCGCTGCTCCGCTGGGACCCGGCCGGCTACGCCCGGCGTGAGCTGCAGCTCCGGACGGAACTCCAGCTTCCCCCGGCAGTGCGGATCGCTTCCGTCACCGGGCCCCGCGCCGCCGTCGAACACTTCACCGGGGCCGTCGAAGCTGACCTGGCCGGCTCAGGGATCACGTTGCGCACGGCGGGCCCGGCGCCGCTGCTGCTCACCGCATCCCCGTCCGCCCGGCGCCCGGCGGAGGACGTCCGGACGCTGCTGTTCTTTCCGTACGCGCAGGCCGCCGCCGTCGTCCGTGTCCTCCGGGTCACCCGCGCAGCCGTGGCCGCCAAGCGCACCATGGACCCGGTCCAGTTACGCCTCGACGGGGTGGACGTCCTCTAGCGCTGGCCTGGCGGAGGAATGCAGGACCTAGCGGCGCCTCTTTGCCACCACTTCGTGCGCCGCGTCCACCAGTTGGCGCGCCGATTCATCCCAGCTGAACTCCTGGGCCCGCGCGATCGACCGGCGGGACATCTCCTGCCAGTGGGCGTCGTCCCTCAACTGTGAGACCGCGGCAGCAAACTGCTCCGGCGACTCCGGATCCACGTACATGGCGGCATCGGCGCCGACCTCCCGGAAGATCGGAATATCGCTGGCGACCACCGGCGTGCCGACAGCCATGGCCTCCACCAGGGGCAGGCCATATCCCTCCGCCCGGGACAGGCTGACCAGTGCCGTTGCCTTGCGCAGCAGCGCGTCATACTCGTCATCGGTCACGCCGTTATGGAACACCACGTTGGCGCCGGGAGGGACGATGCGCTCCAGTTCTCCGCGCCGCTCCGGTGTGATCCGGCTGAGCAGGTGCAGGGTGTAGCCAGGCAGCCCGGCCATGCCGGCCACCATGGTTTCCACGTTCTTGTAGGGCATGAACGAACCCATGTAGATGATGGTCTTGTCCGCCCCGCCGGCCGGGTTGCGCGGTTCCTGCGCCGGCTGGGGAGCGTTGGCGATGATACGGACAGGGCGGCGGGTCAACCGGTATTTGGCCATCAACGCCTCGGTGGTCCTGCTGATCGTGGCCACAATATCGGCCCGGTCGAGCAGGAGCCGCTGAGGCCAGAATGCTTTGTGGTAGAGGCGCCAGAGCAGCCGGACCGGGGCTGGCAAGAAGCCCGGGGGAGCGGGGTGCTCGTAGTAGATGAGGTCATGCAGGGTCAGGATCAACCCGTACTTCCGCCCCCCCGTACCCATGGTCTGCATCGGGCAGACCACCACGTCCGCCCCGATGGCATTGACCTTCCGGGCCACGAACAGTTCCAGCGGCGAGAGCGGGCTGCTGATGAGCGTGTACGGCACGTCCGGCAGCAGGGCGAGCTGGCGGACGTCGGACACCAGCATGGAGACGTCGGCGATCTTCGCGGTGGCCGCGATCAGGCTCGCCCCGTAGCGGCTGATGCCGTCGTGGTGGTCGGTACGGGTGAAACGTGCATCAATGACGATCTTCACGCGGGATGGTCCTTCAGGAAGCTGCGGATGTACTGGGCTGCCGGCTCCGGCGTTTCGTAGTGGATCAGATGACCGACGCCGGGAATCACTTTGAGTTCACCGTCCGGGAGCAGTTCCAGGAGGCGGTGCTGGCTGGGAAGGGTGGCGATCTCATCTTTCTCGCCGGCGATCAGCAGCACGGGAAGGTCCAGCTGCCCGGCAACTTCCGCCACATGGTGGCTGACGGAGGCCGTAAATGACTCCAGCAGGCTGTCCCGGTCAGCAAAGGAACTGAAGTAGGCGTGGTGCTGGCCGTGGATGAAGGCCCTCAGATCGCGGTCGCTGGTCTTGGCCATGGTCTCGCTCATGACCCGCACGATCAGTGGGTTGCGCAGCAACGCCAGCCCGGGCCGGCGGGGGAGCCGGGCCGCCAGCCGGTAGTAGAGCACGGCGAGGCGCGTCATCACGCCCTTGGGGCCTTCCAGTGCCGGGGCTGCGATGGGGTTGATCAGGATCAGGGGGTTCACCGCTCCGGGATTGCCGGCCACAAAGTGGGCCGCCACGATGGATCCAAATGAATGTCCCAGCAGAACGGTGTCCGGTCCCAGGCCCCGCGCGGCCATGAAACCGGCGATGAACTGCCCGTAGCGCTCCACCGAGTGCGGGCCGCTGAGGAAGGCGTCCGAGCCGCCAAACCCGGGCAGGTCCGGCATGATGATGCGCATGTCCGGGAGTTGGTCCGCCACCCGCAGGAGCCCATGGTGGTCGCCGCGGAAGCCGTGGACCACCAGGACGGTGCGTGTTTCCGGCGTCGCTTCCGCCGGCTCGTAGGTCCAGAACGCAACGGTGCCGCCGTCGAGCGTCATGGTGGAAGCGGACGTGCGGGCGGAAAGTCCGGCGCTCAGGAAAGCGGGCGCAGGGGATGACCCGGGTTTCACAGTATCCATTCCCGGGCCTAGTTGACGTTGTCCGGATGCGACCCGGTCCGCTGGCCGCGATCCAGGGCGTTGATGGCGGCCATGTCGCGGTCTGACAGCGTGAAACCGAAGACGTCGAGGTTCTCACGGATCCGGGCCTCCGAGCTGGCTTTGGGGATGGCGATGGTCCCCAGCTGCATGTGCCAGCGAAGGATCACCTGCGCGGGGGTCCGGCGGTGCTCCACCGCGCAGGCCTGGATCACGGGATCGGCAAGTACCTGGCCACGGCCCAGCGGGCTCCATGCTTCGGTGTGGATGCCCAGCTCTGTATGTTTGGCGCGCAGTTCCTCCTGCTGCAGCCAGGGGTGGAGTTCGATCTGGTTAACAGCCGGGACCACTTCGGCGGATTGGAGCAGGCGGTCAAGGTGCGCAGGCTGGAAGTTGCTGACGCCAATGGCGCGGACCCTTCCTTCCCGATAGAGGGTTTCCAGTGCGCGGTAGGTGTCCGGGAACAGCCCGCGGCGTGGGCAGGGCCAATGGATGAGGTACATGTCCACGTAGTCCAGGCCCAGGTTGACCATGGAATCATCAAAGGCGCGCAGCGCCGCGTCGTACCCGTGGTGGTCGTTCCACACCTTCGTGGTGATGAACACGTCTTCCCTGGTGAGGGCTGGAGACAGCTCCCCGGATCCGCCGCTGCCGGTCCCGTCGCCCAGCTGCGAGCTGATGCCGCGGGCCACGCCGGTTTCATTCCCGTACATGGCTGCCGTATCGAAGTGGCGGTACCCGGCGGCGAGCGCGGTGGCCACGAGCCCCTCCGCGTCTCTGGCCGGCACCTTGTAGAGCCCAAAGCCGAGCTGGTCTATCAGCACGCCGTTGTTCAGGCTGAGCCGGGGTGAGGTTCTCATGGCAACGACTCTACCCACTTCAGCTGGTCAGTCCCTCGTAATCGACCAGGCGGCGTGCGGTGGCTTCATCCAGGATCAGGTCGGTGGCCAGCCGGGCCGCCAGGGCTCCGCGCAGGCCGTTGATCTTGGAAACGCCCGAGACCACGCAGATCCTGCGGCGCACCTGGCGCAGCTGGGCCAGCGACGGGCCGGTGGACCTTTCGTTCAGGACGATCCCGTCAGAGGACCCGTCGGCACGGAAGAATACCGTGGCAACGTCGCCCACCACGTCCGAGTTGGCCAGCGCATTCAGGTCGTCCTCATCGAGGTACCCGCCGGCGTAGACGTGGCTGGGATAGTCCGCGTGGACGGAACCGACACCGAAGATGGCAATGCTCATCTTGGCCTGCAGCTCCAGGACGCGCTGCACGCTGCGCTCGTTCCACATGGCTGTCTTGGTGGCGGCATGGTCGAAGAAGGCCGGGACGGGGAACTGCTCCACCCTTGCACCGTAGGCGCTGCCGAACCGGCGCATGATGTCACTGGCGTAGGTAATGCCGGTGGTGTGCATGTTCCCGGCTCCGTTCAGCTGGACGATGACGCTGTCGTGCGTGATCTTCCTGGTCAGGTGCCGGCTGACCGCGCTGAGCGTCGATCCCCAGGCCACGCCGATGATGGCATTGGAGTCGACCAGGGGCCCGATGGTGCGTGCGGCCTGCATGGCCACCCGGTCCAGGGTCTCGGCCTCGTTGAGCGTCCCAAGGATGGGGACAACATGGACGTCCAGGTTGTAGCGGCGGCGGATCATCCCCTCCAGTTCGGGCCCGGTGTCCAGCGGATTGCGGATCTGGATCTGCACCAGGCCGGACTCCCTGGCGGAGGACAGCAGGCGCGAAACCGTGGACCGGGAGGTGCGCAATTCCCGGGCGATGGCGTCCATCGTGAGGTCCTGCAGATAGTACATTTGTGCAGCTCGGAGGGCGTCTGCGTCCCGTGAAAGTGTCATCTCACTTCCCTTCTGCACGTTTGTGCATACTGCTTGACTCCATTTTCCATTTCTCCAAACAATAGAGCAGAACCGCGGCGCCACACAGCGTGCGTCCGCATCAAACAAAGCCCCAAGGGAGTCGTTTTGGGACCAAAGGATCCAACTATTAACCCGTCTGCTTCTGCGCCCCGGACCAGTGCCGAACGCGCCACGGTCCACAGTCTGCGGCGCCGGCCGCACGCGAAGGTGCTGGTTGTCGGTGGTGGCATCAACGGAGTAGGCACCTTCCGTGATCTGGCACTCCAGGGCGTCGATGTCGCGCTCGTGGAACGCGGAGATTACTGCCAGGGCGCCAGTGGTGCGTCGTCGCACATGATCCACGGCGGCATCCGGTACCTGGAGAACGGCGAGTTCCGCCTGGTCCGTGAGTCGGTGGTCGAACGGAACCGCCTGCTGAAGATCGCCCCGCACTACGTCAAGCCACTGCAAACCACCATCCCGATCTTCAGCACCTTTTCCGGAATCCTGTCGGCGCCCCTGCGGTTCCTCACCCACAAGCAGCAGGGCAAGCCCAAGGAACGCGGCGCCTTCCTGATCAAGGCCGGCCTCAGCCTCTACGATTCGTTTTCCAGGGACGGCGGGACGGTACCGCGGCACCAGTTCCGCACCCACAAGGCAGCCCTCCAGGAACTGCCAGACCTGCGGGCGGACGTGAAATACACCGCAACCTACTTCGATGCCTCCGTCCACAACCCGGAGCGCCTCACCCTCGACGTGCTCCAGGACGGCGAAAAGGCCGGCCGCGGAAGCAACGCGACGGGCACCAGCGCACAGGGTGACACCGCCCGCGCCAGCAACTACGTGTCTCTGCAGTCCATGTCGCCGGCCCCCAACCCGGGAACCGGCCGCGGAAGCACCGTCCGCCTCCGGGACGAACTCACCGGCGAGGAATTCGACTTCACCGCCGACATCATCGTCAACACCACAGGCGCATGGGTGGACCTCACCAACCAGGCGATGGGCGCCGGTTCGTCCTTCATGGGCGGGACCAAGGGCTCCCACATCGTTCTGGACCACCCGGGCCTCCTGGCGGCCTGCCGCGGCCGGGAAATCTTCTTTGAGCACACGGATGGCCGGATTGTCCTCATCTATCCCATGGGTGACCGGGTTCTGGTGGGCACCACGGACGTGGACGCGGACATGACGGAGGACGCCGTTTGCACCGACGAAGAGATCCAGTACTTCTTCGACCTGATCGGACACGTCTTCCCCTCGATCGACGTAACACCGGACGATATCGTCTACACGTTCTCCGGCGTACGCCCGCTGCCCAGCCATGACGCCACCCAGCCGGGCTTCGTCTCCCGCGACTACCGGATCGAACGCCGGACTTCCGGCACAAGCGGAAGCGGCGCCGTCGTACTCAGCCTGGTTGGCGGCAAATGGACCACGTTCCGGGCCCTCTCTGAGCACCTGACCAACGACGTCCTCGCCGAACTCGGCGTCCAGCGCAAGGTTTCCACAGCACAGCTCCCCATCGGCGGCGGCGCAGGCTTCCCGGCCGATGAAACCGGCGTCCAGAAATGGATTAAGGCGCACATGGCTGCCGGCCGGGACGCGGACCGCACCGCCGGGCTGCTGACCCGCTACGGGACCCGGGCCGAAGACCTCCTCACGTACCTCGACGCCGCACCCGACCAGGCGCTGCGCTCCACCCGCGAACTCAGCGTCCGTGAACTGGAGTTCATGGCGGCCAACGAGCAGGTGGGCCACCTGGTGGACGTCTTTATCAGGCGCACTTCCCTGGCCTTCCGGGGACTCGTCACCGGAGAGCTCCTCAATGAAGTGGCCGAAGTCCTCTCCGTCCCGCTCAAGTGGGACACAGCGGCGCGCGCCGCGGAGATCAAGCACGCCCAGGACGTGCTGAAGCGTTTCCACCGCGTGGAAACGCACAGTCTGGTCTCCTAGGGAGCCAGGCCGTCGGCCGGGCGCGCAAGCGTCCCGGCCCCAACGGTCCTTCACACACGGAGGGCCAACAACTAAACAAAGAAGGAGTCAAAGATGTCTCTAGGATTAGTCTTCCTCTCCGAAGTCTTTGGCACGGGCATGCTGACCCTGTTGGGTTGCGGCGTCGTTGCCAATGTGGCTTTGCGGGGAACAAAAGGCAATAGCGGCGGTTTCCTGATGGTCACCTGGGGATGGGGTATCGCCGTGTTCTGCGGTGTCTTCGTGGCTGCCAAGTCGGGCGCCCACCTGAACCCCGCAGTTACCCTCGGCCTGCTCCTCAACGGCAAGGCCGAATACGCTCCCGGCGTTGCCGTTGATTTTGCTTCCACCCTCACCTACTTCGGGGGCGAAATGGTGGGCGCCTTCCTCGGCGCAGTGGTCTGCTGGCTGGCATACAAGCAGCACTTCGATGACGAACCCGAGCCCGCCGGCAAGCTTGGAACTTTTTCTACCGGCCCCGCGATCCGCTCCACCCCCTGGAACCTCGTAACCGAGATCATTGGCACTTTCGTTCTGGTTTTCGTCATCCTGACTTTGGGCGGCACCCCCTCGGGACTCGGCCCGCTCGCCGTCGCGCTGCTCGTGGTCGGCATCGGTGTTTCCCTCGGCGGCCCCACCGGTTACGCCATCAACCCGGCCCGTGACCTCGGGCCCCGCATAGCCCACGCAGTACTTCCCATCAAGGGCAAGGGCTCCAGTGACTGGGCCTACTCCTGGATTCCCGTCGCAGGCCCGCTGATCGGCGGCGCCCTCGGCGGACTCGTGGCCCGCATTGTCCCCATCATCGTCACGGCCGCAGCCTGACCCGTACCTTCCACATCACTCCAAGACAAGGACGTCACAATGAACCAGTACGTAATCGCCATCGACCAGGGCACCACCAGCACGCGCGCCATCATCTTCGACCACAGCGGCGCCATTGTCTCCTCAGGCCAAATGGAACACGAGCAGATCTTCCCGCAGGCCGGCTGGGTGGAACACGACGCAGCGGAAATCTGGAACAACACCCGTGAGGTCATCGGTTCGGCGCTCTCCAAGGCGAACCTCACCCGCCACGACATCGCCGCCGTGGGCATCACCAACCAGCGCGAAACGGCGGTGGTGTGGGACAAGACCACGGGCAAGCCGGTCTACAACGCCATTGTGTGGCAGGACACCCGCACCCAGGACATCGTGGATGAGCTGGGCAGGGACGGCGGCGCCGACCGCTTCAAACAGAAGGTTGGCCTGCCGCTGGCCACCTATTTCTCCGGCACCAAGATCAAATGGATCCTGGACAACGTCGACGGCGCCCGCGAGAAGGCTGAGGCCGGGGACCTTGTCTTCGGCAACACCGACGCGTGGGTGCTGTGGAACCTGACCGGCGGCGCGGACGGCGGCGTCCACGTCACCGACGTCACCAACGCCTCGCGCACCCTGTTCATGGACCTCGAAACCCTCCAGTGGGATGAGGAAATCCTCGGCATCTTCGGCGTGCCCCGCAGCATGATGCCCGAGATCAAGTCCTCTTCGGAGGTGTACGGCGAAGTCCATGGTTCCCAGCTGCTCCGCGAGACGCCCGTGGCGGGCATCCTCGGCGACCAGCAGGCAGCAACCTTCGGGCAGGCCGCCTTCGAAACCGGCGAGGCCAAGAACACCTACGGCACCGGCTGCTTCCTGATCTTCAACACCGGTGAGGAAATCGTCCACTCGAAGAACGGGCTGCTCACCACCGTCGGCTACAAGCTGGGCGACGCCAAGCCGCACTATGCCCTCGAAGGGTCCATCGCCGTCACCGGATCCCTCATCCAGTGGCTGCGCGACAACCTGGGCATGATCAGCAGCGCCCCCGAGGTGGAAACCCTCGCCGCGTCCGTCAAGGACAACGGCGGCGTCTACATCGTCCCGGCGTTCTCGGGCCTCTTCGCGCCCTACTGGCGCTCCGACGCCCGCGGCGCCATCGTCGGCCTCACCCGGTTCGTCAACAAGAACCACATCGCCCGGGCAGCGCTGGAGGCCACCGCCTTCCAGACCCGCGAGGTACTGGACGCTGTTAACGCGGACTCCGGCGTGCCGCTGAGCGAGCTGAAGGTCGACGGCGGCATGGTCGCCAACGATGCCCTCATGCAGTTCCAGGCGGACATCCTGGGCGTCCCGGTCATCCGTCCCAAGGTCATCGAGACCACGGCACTGGGCGCTGCGTATGCGGCAGGCCTGGCGGTCGGGTTCTGGAAGGACCTCGGCGAGCTCTCGGCCAACTGGTCTGAGGACAAGCGCTGGGAACCCCAGATGGATAAAGCCGAACAGGACCGCCAGATGCGGCTCTGGAAGAAGGCGGTCACCAAGTCCATGGATTGGGTCGACGAGGACGTTCGCTAGATCCAACTTGAGTTGAGGAAGGCGGCCCCTGAGAGGGGCCGGTGACTGCCGCCCGCCCGCGTCGCGGTGCCCACCACACCATGGCGGGGAGCCACCGGCCCCTCTTTGCACGTGCACACTCCCTCAGCCGCTCATTTGCGACTTACGCTGAGGGGGTGTGCATGTGCGCTAAAGTAGAACCATGCGTGCGATCCTTCTGCTTAGTTAGCCGCCGGCTCCGAATATTGGACAGCTGAGCGGCAGCCCCTCCATGGCGAGGGGCTTTTGTGTGTCCGGGGCATGGCGCCGGGCCGGCAGCAGGAGGATCAGGCCGTTATGGCAGCACAGATGCCGTAACAGAACAGAAGAGGGCAGCAGTGGGCGTTCAGCCGGAGACAGAGACCGGAACAGCAACAACAGTATCGGCGGAGCCTGAAGAGGGCACCTACAGTTTCACCGCCATGGAGGCCAAATGGCCCCAGGTGTGGGAAGACCTGAAGGTCTTCACCCCGGTGGACGATGGGTCCCGGGAGCGCCGCTACGTGCTGGACATGTTCCCGTACCCGTCAGGCGACCTGCACATGGGCCACGCCGAGGCGTTCGCCATGGGTGATGTGGTGGCCCGTTACCTGCGCCAGAAGGGCTACGACGTCCTGCACCCGATCGGGTGGGATTCCTTCGGCCTGCCGGCCGAAAACGCGGCCATCAAGCGCAACGCCCACCCCAGCGAGTGGACCTACGCCAACATCGAGACGCAGGCTGCCTCCTTCAAGCGGTACGCCATTTCGGCCGACTGGTCGCGCCGGCTGCACACATCCGATCCGGAGTACTACCGCTGGACCCAGTGGCTGTTCAAGCGCTTCTACGAGCGCGGCCTGGCCTACCGGAAGGACTCCCCGGTCAACTGGTGCCCCAAGGACCAGACGGTGCTGGCCAACGAGCAGGTCGTCAACGGCGCCTGCGAGCGCTGCGGCACCACCGTGACCAAGAAGTCGCTGAACCAGTGGTACTTCAAAATCACCGACTATGCCGACCGGCTGCTGGACGACATGGACGAGCTCCGCGGCCACTGGCCCGAACGTGTGCTGGCCATGCAGAAGAACTGGATCGGCCGCTCCGAAGGCGCGCACGTCAACTTCGTCATCGAAGCCGACGGCGGCAAGCCGGCCAAGGATGTCACGGTCTTCACCACCCGCCCGGACACCCTGTACGGGGCAACCTTCTTCGTGGTGGCCGCCGACGCGCCGCTCGCCGTCGAACTCGTCACGGACGAGCACGCCGCCGCCCTGGACGAATACCGCGAACGGGTCAAGGCGCTGTCCGAGATCGAACGCCAGTCCACCGAGCGCGAAAAGACCGGCGTCTTCACCGGCCGCTACGCGGTGAACCCGCTGAACGGGGAGAAGCTGCCCGTCTGGGCCGCCGACTACGTCCTGGCTGACTACGGTACGGGCGCCATCATGGCCGTGCCGGCCCACGACCAGCGCGACCTTGACTTTGCCCGCGCATTCGACCTGCCGGTCCGGGCTGTCCTGGACACCGGCGAAGAGGATCCCGCCGTATCCGGCACGGCGACGGCGGGGGAGGGCACCCTGATCAACTCCGGAGAGCTGGACGGCCTGCCCAAGGCCGAGGCCATTCCCGCCGCCATCGCCATCCTGGAGCGCCAGGGCACCGGTGAGAAGTTCGTCAACTTCCGGCTCCGTGACTGGCTGCTGAGCCGCCAGCGGTTCTGGGGTACCCCCATTCCCATCATCCACTGCCCGTCCTGTGGCGAAGTGCCCGTTCCGGACGAGCAGCTGCCGGTGACGCTGCCGTCCGACCTCCGAGGTGAGGACCTGGCTCCGAAGGGCACCTCACCGCTGGCCGCCGCCGAAGCGTGGGTCAACGTCGAATGCCCCTCCTGCCACGGCCCGGCCAAGCGCGACACCGACACCATGGACACCTTCGTGGACTCGTCCTGGTACTTCCTGCGCTTCGTGTCGCCCCACTTCACCGAGGGGCCCTTCGATCCGCAGAAGATCAACGACTGGATGCCCGTTGGCCAGTACGTCGGCGGCGTGGAGCACGCCATCCTCCACCTGCTGTACGCCCGCTTCTTCACCAAGGTCATCCACGACCTCGGCATGATCGACGCCGACGAACCCTTCAGTGCCCTCCTCAACCAGGGGCAGGTGCTCAACGGCGGCAAGGCCATGAGCAAGTCGCTGGGCAACGGCGTGGACCTCGGCGAACAGCTCGACAAGTACGGCGTGGACGCTGTCCGGCTGACCATGGTGTTCGCCTCCCCGCCGGAGGACGACGTGGACTGGGCTGACGTGTCGCCGTCGGGTTCGGCCAAGTTCCTGGCCCGCGCCTGGCGCCTCGCCCAGCACGTCACCAGTGAGCCCGGCGTGGACGCGGCAGCCGGTGACCGTGCCCTGCGTTCGGTGACGCACCGCACCATTGCCGATGCCGCAGAGCTCCTGGACGCCAACAAGTTCAACGTGGTGGTCGCCAAGCTGATGGAACTGGTCAACGCCACCCGCAAAGCCATCGATTCCGGGGCCGGCGCCGCCGACCCGGCCGTGCGCGAGGCCGCCGAAGCTGTGGCAGTGATCCTCAGCCTGTTCGCGCCGTACACGGCGGAGGACATGTGGAATCTGCTGGGCCACCCGGCATCCGTCGCCAACGCAGGCTGGCCTGCCCACGATCCGGCCCTTCTGGTCCAGGACACGGTCACCGCCGTCGTCCAGGTGCAGGGCAAGGTCCGTGACCGGCTGGAGGTGTCCCCGGACGTTTCCGAGGATCAGCTGCGCGGGCTCGCGCTGGCGTCCGAAAATGTCCAGCGCGCCCTGGACGGCCGGGGCATCCGGACTGTCATCGTCCGTGCGCCTAAGCTGGTCAACATCGTTCCGGCGTAATTGCTGCACCCGCAGTATCCACCGGCCGCCGGACATTTTCCGGCGGCCGGTGCTGCCTGAGCCGGACACCGTATCCAGGAGGCCCCTTGCCTGAGAGTAACGCCGCCGCCTGGCCGTGGGTCCGTGCGCGGTTGTCGGGCCTCCGTCCCGCGACCCGGCCGGGGACCCGGCGGACGGGGGCTTCGGTGGTGCGCACCGCCGTCGTGACCGACTCCGCAGCGGCCCTGCCGGCGGAGTACCTCCGCGGACTTCCCCGGGACGGTCTCCTGACCGTAACGCCCATGCCCGTCATGGTGGGGCCGGAAATCTATGGCGAGGGCGAAGATGACATCCTGGCGACCATTGCCGTGGCCCTGGCCGCCGGGACGCCGGTCAAGACGTCCAGGCCTTCACCGGGGCAGTTTGAGCAGGCCTACCGTGCTGCTGAGCTGCGTGGATTCGAGGGGATTGTTTCGGTCCACATTTCCGGGGAACTTTCCGGTACGGCGGACGCTGCGAGACTGGCGGCGGCCAAGGTGGGAATTCCGGTTGACGTCGTGGACACCCGGACCGTCGGCATGGCCCAGGGCCTGGCAGTGCAGGCAGCAGTGGAGGCATCGGCGGCCGGCGCCGCCCGGGTTGCCGTGGCGGCAGCAGCAGCCGAACAGGCCGCACGCACCAAGGTCTTCTTCTACGTGCCCAGCCTCGAGCAGTTGCGGCGGGGCGGAAGGATCGGCGCCGCCGCGTCGCTGCTGGGCACCATGCTGGCCATAAAACCCATCCTGGCGGTCGACGGCGGCAGGATCGTTCCGCTGGAAAAGGTACGTTCGGCGGCCAGGGCCGTCGCGCGCCTTGAGGAAATCGTGGTGGCCCACGCGGCGCCGCTCCCGGACGAGGCCGTGACCCTCGCCGTCCACCACTTCGGGAATCCGGAGGAAGCGGAGAGCCTGGCGGCGCGGCTGGAAGCTGCCCTGCCGGAATGTCCGCCGGCCCAGATCAGTTCCCTGCCTGCCGTCCTCGCAGCCCACGCCGGTCTCGGCGTCCTCGCGGTCATTGTGGGCAGGAGCCCCGACCTCCCCGGCGGTACACACGCATAAGCCAGGAGGGCATCCGTGGACGGACGCTCCTCCGGCAGGTATCCCGCGCCGCACCCGGCCTGTACGCTGGGGACCGGCCGGTGGGAGGCTGGTGCCATGCGGAAACTGATTTACAGCATGAACCTGTCTGTGGACGGGTACATCGCCGCGGCGGGTGACGACATTGGCTGGAGCGCGCCCAGCGAAGAACTGTTTCAGTGGTGGCTGGAGCAGGAGCAGGCGAACAGCCTGTCGCTGTACGGGCGCAAGCTGTGGGAGACGATGAGCTCCTACTGGCCCACCGGTGACCAGCAGCCTGACGCCACCGCGGCACAGATCGAGTTTGCACGAAACTGGCGGGACACGCCGAAGGTGGTGTTCTCATCGACGATCGACAGGGTTGATTGGAACACACGGCTGGTCACTGGCGACGCGATCGCGGAGATCAGCAGGCTCAAGACCGGGGAAGGTGGCCCGATGAGCATCGGCGGCGCAACGCTCGCCCGGGCAGCCATGCGGGCAGGCCTGATCGATGAATATGCGCTGGTCACCCATCCGGTCCTGACAGGCGGAGGCACACCGTTCTTCACGGGTTTGGACACCTGGGTGAACCTGGACCTGGTGGAGACGCGGATGTTCCCCGCCGGTGTGGTACTCACCAGGTATCGGACGAGGCGCTGAGGCGTCCTACTGCGGTAAGAGCTGGCCATGAGGGCTCCTTGCTGCTGCGGACCAAGAGCAGTTGGTGACATGGCCAGCTCGCAAGCCACACCCGAGCTGGGCCGATGCAGCACTATTCGAGGGAAGGCCAGGAGCTCCTTGACTTTCTAAATCTATATAGCTAGATTTAGCCGATGGAGAACCTAGGCCGCATCACCCCAGCTACGGCGCTGGTCCTTGACGTGCTGCTCTCGGCGGAGCGGGTTTGGGGGTTGCAGATCGTGAAGGACGTCGGCAAGAAGCCCGGCACGGTCTATCCGATCCTGGACCGTCTGGAGGCGGCGGGCTGGATTGTGGGGGAGTGGGACACGGCCGAGGACCGGAAAGGGCCGCGCCGCAGGTATTACCGCGTCGTCCCCGAGGCCCGTCCCATGGCCCAGGACTACCTGAACGCCCAGCGCGCAAAAGCCCCATCATCGTCTTCGCGGCCGTCGCCCGCACTGAACGAGGGCCAGTGGTGTCAAGCATGAGGTTCGCCGAGCTGGTCCTGGCCGTTTGTGTGGCACTGACGCCGGAACGCCTCCGGCCGTTGCGCGAAGAACAATGGAGGGCTGACCTGCGGGACGGCCCGGACCTGGGCATCTCCGAGTTCTCACTCCTGGTCGGGGCGCTTTGCTCCTCCAGTATTGCCAGATTTCACGACGCACTGCACCGCGGCAGCATCCTGCTGTCGCATCTCACAAGGGGGAAAAACATGAAGATTGCACTGGGCCTGCTCGGCGTTGCGGTGGTCGCTGTTGGAGGGGCAGCAGTTTGGGGCATAAATGCTGCACAACCAAAGACCGACTACGCAGCCATGGCCGAATCCCAGACGGTGATGGGCTATGAAGGCTGGTGGAATTCAACACCGACAGACGGGAGCGGGAAAGACTTGCCCCAGGAAACCGTCGCGATCAACACCGCTACCGGACAGATTGTGGACGCCTTCAACAGGGCAAAGAATGATGCCCACCAGCCGACGTCGATTTCAGATGTCCATTTTGATGTTGTCCCCGACGCTGGCTGGCCAGCCAAGTCGGTGGTCATCATTGACACCGCGACAGGGAAGGTTATTGAAAGCTTTCCGGTCGACGAAAAAGGACGTCCTGTCCTCAAAACCTCGTAGTCCGCCGGCCGATTCATCTCCCGGTGGTCAATCGCCCAGATTGACGGATGTCCGGCGGTCTCGGGTTCTGCGCCTCGCATCATGGTGGCCCCAACGGAACAGCCTTATCCTGCGATGAGCTCCTGGACCGGTCCCTCATGCAGCGCGACGTAGACCTCGTCCCGGATCCGGTTGGCCTGCTGATCGGTCATCGTTTTGGTGAGGGGCCGGAGCACGAGCCGTATCAGCGCGTTGGCCTGTCCTTCGCGTATCTGGAGCCGTTCGCGCGCTGACACCGGAAGGTCCGCCCGGGACGTGAGTGCCAGCAGTTCGACGCTTTCCAGGTCGTCTGCCTGCCCGTTCAGCGCTCTCCGGACCCGGTCGCCCAGCAATTCTGCTTCCAGATCCTCCGGAACGACAACTGATATGTCCCGTTGGATGGGCGGCATCTGGGAAACCGGTCGCCACGGTTCCAGGTTCATCATCTGCCGATGGATGCGTTCGTCCGTGGAACGGAGCAGCCTGATGTCGGGGATGCCTTTGCGCAGCATCAGGGCGCGTTCCAGTCCCATGCCTAGAGCCAGCCCGGACCAGGCAGACGGATCGAGTCCGGCCTGCGAGAACAGGTGCGGCGTCATGAGCCCGCATTCGGCGAGCTCAAGCCATTCCCTGTCCAAGAGGACGTCAACCTGTAAACCCTGCACCGTGTATGGGTGCACTGCCGGGACTGCACGCCACCGGGCACCGGGAAGTACTGCTTCGACAAGGGACGCGATCATCTTTTGGAGGTCGCCGGCGTTGAGCGGCGTCCGTGAACTGACGCGCCACAGATCGACTTGATGGGGTGTTCCCACATGGGTGCGGTCAATCACATCGCGCCGGTACACCAGTCCGGGAATGGCCCAGAGCTCGTCCACGGATGTGCCATGCTCCAGCGCGCGCAGCACTGACGGGATGGCGGCCGAGGTGTGGCTGCGCAGCATCACCGTCGGACTGACGTATCGGGTGTATCTTTGGTCCCTGCTCACGTGGGATGCGTTGAAGCCCAGGTGGTCGTAGTTGTCGGCGACGCTGACCAGGGGGCTGTGGCGGATAATCCGGTGCGGCACATCCCATCGGCTGGAGAGTGCGTGAATGACGCTTTGCAGGAGCGGCTGCATGGCATGGGGTCCCTGGTTCGGATCGGAGAGATCCCGGACGGTCAGGGCGTCATTGAGTTCGGCGGTGCTGAGGTAGTTGGGCATGGTGGTCCTTCTTGGAAATGAGAGTGGTGGTCTTTCACCCCCGACTCAGTTCCTGCGCCAGGACCTAGGCGCGCGCCAATAAGCCCTCGCGACCGGAAACCGGTCGGGGGCTAGTAAATCGACGCCAACAATGCATGGGGAGACTATACACCCAGCCGGATGTCGAACGACGAGGTTCGTCGGGCTGGGTCGATAACCGCGCGGCAACCGGGACCCGTCAGCTGAAAGTCACCTGCACTGGCTCGAACTCAAACGGACCGCCGCATGCAGGGCCGTAAGGACTTTCTCCTGTCGACCTGGTCTTTATCGGTAGCTCTTCCGCTACCCCGCTGCCGGACGAAGCTGCTGCACTTACATGGATTGAGGTGACGCTGGCGGGTGCAGTTAGATACGGGGCGGATTGCGGGACGAGCCATCTTCCCTCGCCGTTTCTGATAACCGCCACAGGCGTACACCCCACGCCGATGCACGCCTCGACCGCCTGGGGCGGTGAGGAGAAAACAAGCTCGACGTCCCCGCCGTACGCGTATCCAACCGCCGGACACGCACCCGGCCCAGAGGCCCGCAGACTAATTCCAACAACTGCCGCAACTAATAGGACAGCAGCAAGAATGATCAATCCCCGACGCCTCATAAGGTGAGCGTAACCCCTGGGTCAACAGGCAGGGAGAAGGGGCGACGCCACGCACGTGCTGGTTGCTGCTGGTCTGCTGCCCGTCCGTTGGAAAAGACGAGTGGCCGACGCCCTGACGACTTCCTAAACCTGCATCACTGCCTCGAAACACTTGGGCCCGGGGCGAAGTACCGTTGACAAACCGGGGCGTCGAATAAGCGGTTCTCGGCAGCCAGCTTTCCACATAGGGGCTTTGGCGTCTGCTGGATAACGGGCATGGTTCCTAGGGTGTAGTTATGTCACGCCGGGACGCTGCAACAACGGGTCAGCAGGCGCGCCACGTGAGGGCAAGGCTCCAGGCTGCACTAGGTGAGGCAGGGCCGGGTGATCCGAAGAACGGTCTTGGCCTGGACGGGTTTGAGTACAGGGGGTCTGTGGAAGCAAGCGGGCCTCCAGATGGTGCGGAAGCGACTTCCGGTATCGGGCCTGCCCTGCGCTGGCGGGTGGGGTTGCGGGTTGCCCTGCTGCTCGCTGCTGTGGCTGCAGCCGCCTGCGCCTGGTTCTGGTGGCAGTCAGCCTCTGCGGCGCCGGACGTCCTGCCCCTTTCGGGCGTAAGTTCCGGGACAACTGACGGTAAACAGGGCCGGGACAACCTTCCGGACGGAGCCGAAGAACATCCGGCACCTACAGGCCTACGTCCCGCGGAGTCCGGCCCTCCGGGCACGGTGGTGGTCCATGTGGCCGGAGCCGTGGCCAAACCCGGAGTAGTCCGGCTTCAGCAGGGAAGCCGCGTCGAGGACGCCATTGCTGCTGCGGGCGGTGCAACGACAGAGGCAGACGCCAACCGCCTGAACCTCGCACTGGTTGTGGAGGACGGGCAAAAGATCCAAGTGCCGCTGCAGGGAGAACCTCTTGCCGCGCCGAACGCTTCTGAATCTGCGGCCAGTGGCGGGGACGGTACCGGGTCCCAGGGAGCGGCTGCCGGTACGCCGGGCGGGAAGGTGAACCTGAACACCGCCGATGTTGCCATGCTGGACACACTTCCAAAGGTCGGGCCGGTACTTGCCCAGCGGATTATCGACTGGCGCAAGGAACACGGTCCTTTCAAGAGCGTCGAAGAGCTGGATGCAGTGGATGGGGTTGGGCCGAAAATGCTCGAGGCCCTGTTGCCGCTGGTGACGGTGTAGGGCGCATGAACGTGGCCACAGTCTTCAGGGGACGCCGGACAGCGGACAGGGGAGGGGAGCAGCCAATCATGGCCGCAAAGGGCACGCGTCCCAGCGCCTGGAACCGGTTCGTTGAATCCGCAGTGCAGTGCGGCGGCACGGGGCAGCAGTCTGACCCGCGTCCTGCTGCGGACACGCGGATCCTGCCAGCAACCAGCGCCCCTGCAGTGAGCGTGCCCCCTTCGCCAACACCTTTCGGACCGCGAATGCCGTCGGGCCGGCGCCGCGTACCGCGGGAAGTGGAAGTCCTGCGGGGTTCCTTCGCGCGCTCCATGGGCGGGGTCCGCAACCGGATTGCGGACAGCTGCACGGCCAAGGCAGGCGCCCAGTCCAGTGCCGAAGTTCGACGGCGTCGCCTTGACCTTCGGCTCGCCCTCCCTGCGGCCCTGGTGTGGGGCGCCTCGGTGGCCGGGCTCTGGCTGCCACCCCGGGAGCTTGCGGTCCTCTGCTGCGTGCTGGCAGGGCTCGGCGGCCTGTGTCTGGTGAGGGCGGCTAAACGTGTCCCGAGGCGAAAGCCCAATCCCGTCAAGCGTCGCTCCAGCGCACCCCGCGTGTCGGGGAGGCGGACCATGACCGCCGCACTGGGCGTTTCCGTGGTGTTGGCAGCAGCCACCGCAGCGCACTCCGCGACGGCATCAAGCCAACGGTTTGACGGCCCCCTTGCGGAGGCCGCCGCCGGTGGAAGGACAGTTGTCGCCATCGTCGAGGTGGCCGGTAATCCGAGGGCGGTCGGCGGGGCCGGAGCAACGGCGGAACGCTGGTCCGTGCCGGTGTGGACCCGTGAAGTGTCCACCGGCGGTGTCCTGCTCCGGACCCGGGCCCGGCTGAAGGTCATGGGCGGCCAGGGCTGGGGTGCCGTGCTGCCGGGACAGACGCTGCGTGCCACCGGTAAATTGCGGACTCCGGACCCTGGAGAACCGGAGGCAGCGAATCTGGCCGCCTCTACGGCTCCCGGCATGGCCACGGGCGGCTCGCCGCTGGAGGAAGCGGCACGGGAACTTCGCGCCCGGTTCGTAGGAGCTGCAGCATTCCTGCCATCGGACGCCCGCGGGCTCCTGCCGGGAATGGTCACCGGCGACACGGGCACTCTTGACGAGGGACTGGTCAATGCCATGAAGGCCGTGGGCATGACCCACCTGACAGCGGTCAGCGGGGCAAACTGCAGCCTGGTTCTGGGCGCGTTACTGCTTCTCTGCCGCCGGTTCCGGTTGCCACGGCTGCCTGCTGCGGCCGCGGCCCTCGCCGGCCTGGCCCTGTTCGTGGTCCTGGTGGGACCTGATGCCAGTGTCCTGCGGGCTGCACTCATGGGCGCCATCGGCGTTGCTTCGCTGGCCGGCGGACGGACGGGACGTGGCTTGAGTTTCCTGTGCCTGGCCGTCATCGGTCTGCTGCTTCTCGAGCCGTCCCTGGGCACAAGCTTCGGCTTCCTGCTGTCCGTCCTGGCCACGTTGGGCATCATCCTCCTGGGGCGGCGGATCATCGTCTGGATCCCTGAGGCAGTGCCGCGATGGTTCGCTGCCGCGGTCGCCGTCCCCCTGTCCGCACAGTTGCTGTGCGGGCCCGCCATCGTCCTCCTGCAGCCCCAGTTCGCAACGTACTCGCTGCTGGCCAATGTGGCCGTATCGCCCTTTGTTGCCCCGGTGACCCTTCTTGGAACCGCTGCCGTGCCTTTGGTGGTCATGCTGCCATGGGCGGCCACCGTATTGATGGTGGTGGCCGGAACCTGTGCCGCCTGCATCGCCGCTACCGCCAGGTTCGCCGCCATGCTGCCTGGCTCCGCCCTTCCGTGGCCCGAAGGAGTCCCAGGTCTGCTGTCCATGGTCTTGCTATCGGCCTTAAGCTTGGCCGCTCTGTGGGCGGTGGCCCATCCGCTGCAGGTGGTCCGCAAAGTCCGGAATATACACGCCCGTACAGTGGCCCTGATCGAGGTGCTGGAAGTGGTGCTGCGCCGTACCCGCGATCACCGCAGCTTGGACCCGGGCTCCGGACATGGCAGGCTGGGATACTTCAATAAAACCTCCGAAAGGAACCGTCGATGGCCGCTGCGCAAAAGCGAGCAACCCGCTCCCCGGCATCGAATACCGCCTCCTGGCGGGACGCAGCGCCGGCATCGATCGTCCTGGTGAGCGGGCCGGAAGAGTATCTCGGCATCAGGGCCATGGACCGGATCCGGTCGCAGGTCAGGGCAGCCGAACCGGACGTCGAGCTGAGCCGCATCAACGCCGCGGCATATGAACCAGGCACACTGACAATGCAGGTGAGCCCCTCTTTGTTCGGCGAGAGCAAACTCATCGAAGTGGAAGCCGTGGAAGGAATGAACGACGCCTTCCTCGCAGACGCCCTCGTCTACCTGCAGCACCCCGAACAGGACGCCGTCGTCGTGTTGCGGCATGCCGGCGGAACCCGTGGGAAAAAACTGCTCGACGCCGTCAAGAAGGCAGGTTGGCCGGTGGTCGACTGCCAGCCCCTGAAGAAGGAAGCGGACAAGATCTCGTTCGTCGCGGCGGAGTTCAAGGCAGCCGGACGCCGGATCAACCAGGACGCCGTCCAGGCGTTGGTCAATGCCGTGGGGGCAGACCTGTCGGAACTCGCCGCCGCGTGCTCCCAGCTGATTGCCGACGCCGGAAGCACTGTCACGACCGAGACGGTGGACAAGTACTACGGCGGACGGATTGAGGCCACGGCATTCAAAGTGGCCGACGCCGCCATGGCAGGAAACGCCCCGCTGGCGCTCTCGACGCTCCGCCATGCACTGGCCACCGGAGCCGACCCGGTACCGCTGGTGGCAGCCCTCGCCGCGAAGCTGAGGACGGTGGCGCGGGTGGCAGGTGCGTCCGGGTCATCCGCGCAGATCGCGGCGGAGCTTGGCATGCAGCCCTGGCTTGTGGAGCAGGCCCAGCGGGACGTCCGGCGCTGGACCCCGGAGGGCCTGGTGCGGTCCATCCAGGTCACGGCGGAGGCCGACGCCCAGGTCAAGGGCCTCTCCCGGGATCCCGTTTATGCCGTCGAGCATGCCGTAACCGTGATCGCCATGTCAGTCCAGGGCAGGTAGGCGCACAACACAGCACGCGGTCCGGGCCTGACGGGGTTTAGTGCGCTCCACCGCCTGGTCCCCGTGGCTTCCGACGGCGGTGTTGCCGCCAGCTGCCGAGCCCCGGCTTCCGGCGGCCGGGGAGTAGGGGTTAAAGCCGGGGAGTAGTGGTTAAAAGCGTGTGGCCGGCACCTTGCGGTACCGGCCACACCATCAGTTCGTGGGAACTGGAAACCTTAGAGTGCGTTGACCTTCTTGGAGATCGCCGACTTGCGGTTCGCTGCGTTGTTCTTGTGCAGAACACCCTTGCTGACAGCCTTGTCCAGCTTACGGCTGGCAGTAACGAGCGCAGTAGTAGCAGCTTCCTTGTCAGCGGACTCAACGGCGGTGTTGACGGCGCGGATGGCCGTCTTCAGCTCGGACTTGACTGCGTTGTTGCGCAGGCGTGCCTTCTCGTTGGTCAGGATGCGCTTCTTCTGGGACTTGATATTCGCCACGTGTGAACTCTCTTTGTAATGCGGAAATGGTCTAGAGGGCTTTCAGGCTGGCCTTGACTGAGCGGCGTGGGGATACCTATGGCGGCCAACCATCAGTGACCGTCGACCTGCACGGACACACAGCAATAAAGAATAGCAGGTCAGCGGCGGCGCTGGCCATTTGGGACCGTCAGGTCCAGCCGTGTCGCCTGCGCAGTCCGGACGCCACTTTCCCGAAGCGGGCCGTGTCCAGCACCGCGCCCTCGCGCCGGATGCTGTCCGGCCGGATCTGCAGAACACGGTCCAGCCGCACCTCGCTGGCCCGGCCCTGTTTGTCCCAGGCTCCGGAGCCGAGGTCCACGTAATCCCCTGAGCTGCTGCCGGCGGGCACTCTGTCCCTGCTGGTCATCATCAGTCCCAGGAGGAACGGGCCGTTGTGCCCCACCAGCAGCACGGGACGGTCTTTGCCCTGGCTGTGGTCCTCCTCGAAGGGAACCCAAGCCCACACCACTTCGCCGGGATCCGGATCGCCATCAGGCTGCGGCGCGTACCGGACAACTGCCCGCCCGCGGTAGTCACCGGGATATTTGGCCCCGGAGGGAATCCCGGCGGAAGGCTCCGAGCGGGTGCCGACGGGCCTGTGCCTTCTGCCGGTTCCCGGAGGGCGCGCAGGGCGGCGGGTCTGCAGCAGGCGGAGGCCGCGTCGGACGGCTTGCCCCAGGGAACGGAAGTCGATGGCCATCCGGAAAGCCTATAGGTGGAGGCGTGCCGCGGAAATGCCCTGCGGAGCCCGCCCCGGATGCGGTGGTGCGGTCCCGGACGTGGGACACTGGACGTTGAAGATGTGCGGCTGGACCGCAGGCGCCTTTCGTGTGCCTGGCGGATGGCTGCAGAAAAGCCAACAGTAAGGACCCTGCGTGTCTCCCATGGCCCGCACCGCACCGGTGCCCGCCGCGACAGATCCGGCAATTATTCGGAACTTTTGCATCATCGCGCATATCGACCACGGCAAGTCCACCCTGGCTGACCGTATGCTGCAGTCCACGGGGGTGGTCCAGGCGCGCGACATGAAGGCCCAGTACCTGGACCGGATGGACATTGAGCGCGAACGCGGCATCACCATCAAGTCCCAGGCCGTCCGCATGCCGTGGGAGGTGGACGGTGTGAGTTACGCGTTGAACATGATCGACACGCCTGGGCACGTGGACTTCACCTATGAGGTTTCCAGGTCACTGGCCGCCTGTGAGGGCGCAATCCTGCTGGTGGACGCGGCCCAGGGCATTGAGGCCCAGACGCTCGCAAACCTGTACCTGGCCATGGAGAACAACCTGGCCATCATCCCGGTGCTGAACAAGATCGACCTGCCGGCGGCGCAGCCCGAAAAGTATGCGGCCGAGCTGGCCAGCCTGATCGGCGGCGACCCGGAGGACGTTCTGCGCGTATCCGGCAAGACCGGCGTAGGCGTGGAGGCACTCCTGGACAAGATCGTCCGTGACCTGCCCGCGCCGAAGGGCGACCCTGATGCGCCGGCCCGTGCCATGATCTTCGACTCGGTCTACGACACCTACCGCGGCGTCGTGACCTACGTGCGCGTGGTGGACGGCATGCTCCACCCGCGCGAACGCATCCAGATGATGTCCACCAGGGCCTCGCACGAACTCCTGGAAATCGGCGTCAGTTCCCCGGAACCCACACCCTCCCAGGGCCTTGGCGTGGGCGAAGTGGGCTACCTGATCACCGGTGTGAAGGACGTCCGCCAGTCCAAGGTGGGCGACACCGTAACCAACCTCGCCAAACCGGCCGCCGAGTCGCTCCCGGGATACGCCGATGCCAAGCCCATGGTGTTCTCCGGCCTGTACCCGCTGGACGGCGCCGACTACCCGGTACTCCGCGACGCCCTCGAAAAGCTCATGCTCAACGACGCCGCGCTGGTATACGAACCGGAGACCTCGGCTGCGCTGGGCTTCGGCTTCCGCGTGGGCTTCCTGGGGCTGCTGCACCTTGAGATCACCCGCGAGCGCCTGGAACGCGAATACAACCTCGACCTCATCTCCACGGCTCCGAACGTGGAATACGAGGTGACCCTGGAGGACAAGAAGGTGGTCCGGGTGACCAACCCCAGCGAATACCCCACCGGCAAGATCGCCGAGGTTCGCGAACCTATGGTCTCCGCGACCATCCTGGCCCCCAACGAGTTCGTCGGCGCCATCATGGAGCTGTGCCAGTCACGCCGAGGCGTGATGGGCGGCATGGACTACCTCTCCGAGGACCGGGTGGAAATCCGCTACCGCCTGCCGCTGGCGGAAATCGTCTTCGACTTCTTCGACATCCTGAAGTCAAAAACCCGAGGCTACGGCTCCCTGGACTGGAAGGCCGACGGCGAGCAGGTTGCCGACCTCGTGAAGGTCGACATCATGCTCCAGGGCGAACAAGTGGACGCCTTCAGTGCCATCACCCACCGGGACAAGGCCTACGCCTACGGCGTGATGATGACCGGAAAGCTCCGCGAACTCATTCCGCGGCAGCAGTTCGAGGTACCCATCCAGGCTGCCATCGGCTCCAGGATCATCGCCCGCGAAAGCATCCGGGCCATCCGCAAGGACGTGCTGGCCAAGTGCTACGGCGGTGACATCTCACGAAAGCGCAAGCTGCTGGAGAAGCAAAAAGAAGGCAAGAAGCGCATGAAGATGGTGGGAACGGTGGAGGTTCCGCAGGAAGCGTTCATCGCCGCCCTCACCACCGACGAATCAAAGGACAAGGCCAAGAAGAAGTGACCACCGCGCAGCGGGGGACCCGCTGATGCCCAGCGTGCTTCCCCTCGGTGACCCGGCGCCGTCGGACGGTCTGCTGCCTGGACAGGCGGCGGACGGTGCGGCGGCCCGGGCCTTTGGCCTTTACGTCCACATCCCGTTCTGCGCCGTGCGCTGCGGGTACTGCGACTTCAACACCTACACCGCCACGGAACTGGGCGGCGGCGCGTCACAGGATGCCTATGCCCAAACCGCGGTGTCGGAGGTGTCCCTGGCCGCCACGGTGATGATGCGCTCCGGGCTGCCGGAGCGGAAGCTCAGCACGGTCTTTTTTGGGGGCGGCACGCCCACGCTGCTGCCGGCTGATGACCTCGCCCTGATCCTTCGCGCTGCCATCGACCAGTGGGGCATCGAGGACGGCGCCGAGGTCACCACCGAAGCCAACCCTGACTCGGTCACCCCCGAATCCCTCGCCGTGCTCAAGGAGGCGGGCTTCACCAGGGTCTCCTTCGGCATGCAGTCCGCCGTGCCGCACGTGCTCAAGGTCCTGGACCGCACCCACACGCCCAGCAGGGTTCCGCAGGTGGTTGAGTGGGCGCGGGAGGCCGGACTGGACGTCAGCCTGGACCTGATTTACGGCACGCCGGGGGAGTCGCTGGCCGACTGGCGCCACTCCCTGGAAACCGCGCTGTCGTACCAGCCGGACCACATCAGCGCCTACGCGCTGATTGTCGAGGACGGCACCAAGCTGGCTGCGCAGATGCGCCGCGGCGAGGTCCCGGGAATTGACGACGACGACCACGCCGACAAATACGAACTCGCCGACCAGCTGATCACCGAAGCCGGACTCGGCTGGTATGAGGTCAGCAACTGGGCGCGGAGCCCGAAGCACGCGTGCCGCCACAATCTGGCGTACTGGCGCGGTGACGACTGGTGGGGCATCGGCCCCGGCGCCCATTCGCACGTGGGCGGAGTGCGCTGGTGGAACGTGAAGCATCCGGTGGCGTATGCCAACCGCCTGTCCCAGGGGCTTTCGCCGGCAGCCGGCAGGGAGACGCTGGATGCCGGGACCCGGACCATGGAACGGGTGATGCTTGAAGCGCGGCTGCAGTCGGGGCTGGACCTGTCGACGCTTACTGCCGCGGGCAGGCACCAGATGGCCGGCCTGATCGCCGACGGCCTGGTGGAACCCGCCGCTGCGTTCAAGGGACGGCTGGTCCTTACGCTGAAGGGCAGGCTCCTGGCCGACGCCGTGGTCCGCCGAATCCTCCCGGACTGACGCGCAGGTTCCTTCCGACAGGTTCCTTCCGAACCCGCACGGGAGCCCGGAACGCCGGTTACTTGATCCAGCGAAGGTTGAACTGGTACCGGTGCGGCTGGCCCTTGTTGACGTGGATCCCTGCTGCCACGGAGAAGCAGGTGAGCGCCACCCAGATCAGGGTGGCAATCACAGCGAAGATGTTTCCCACATAGGGGATGAACACCAGGATGTTGGCCAGCACGGCGGCGATGGTGGGCGGCAGGCTGAAGTTCAGTGCTTCCTTCGATTCCTGGGCAGTGAACGGTCCGCGGTCCCGGAAGATCAGGTAGATCAGCAGCGACGGGACGCATCCCAGGATTCCGCCGAAGTGTGCCAGCGTGGCCCACTGCCGGTCTTCGCTGGCCGTGAGCGGCAGCGCGTTGGCGGGGACGCCATGGTACTCGGAACGGCCCTGGCCGTCCCTGTGATCACGTGCGTTGTCTGCCACAGTCTGTTCCTTCGGAGGTGCAAGTGGTGCTGGTTTCATTTTCTGGCGCGGTGGGGGTGTGCCGTGTATCCAAGGCACCCGCAATACCAAGAATACTGGCTGTTGGGCAGGGGCCCGGCCGTCAGGGCACGGTGAGGAAGTCGATGACTTCCTCCACCCGTCCCAGGAGGGACGCTTCGAGGTCGGCGTAGGTGCGGACGGCCCCCAGCAGTTTCTGCCATCCGAGTCCGATATCTTCCTTGGTGGCGTGCGGCCAGCCGAACGCTTTCAGGATCCCGGTTTTCCAGTCCTGCCCGCGGGGAACGGCGGGCCACTTGTCGATGCCCAGGACAGCGGGCCGGATGGCCTGCCAGACGTCAACGTAGGGGTGGCCGACAATCAGGACGTTGCCCGCGGCCCCGGGGGAAGCCATGACGGCATCCGCGATGCGGGATTCCTTGGAATCGGGAACCAGATGGTCCACCAGTACACCCAGCCGCCGGCCGGGGCCGGGGTTGAACGCGGCGACGGCCCCCGCCAGGTCGTCGATACCGTGCAGGGGCTCGACGACGATGCCCTCCACGCGCAGGTCGTCTCCCCAGACCTTTTCCACCAGTTCGGCGTCGTGCTTGCCTTCCACCCAGATCCGGCTTGCCTTCGCTACCTGGGCGCGCTGGCCTTCCACGCGCACCGAGCCCGATGCGGTCCGCCCCGCGACTGCTCCGGTGCCTGCAGCCTTTGGTGCCGGCGGCATCAGCCGGATGGGCTGGCCCTCGAGCAGGAAACCGAACCCCAGGCGGAAAGTGCGGGACTTCCCTCGCCGGTCCTCCAGCGCCACCACGTGCATCCCGCCGGATTTCTCCACCCGCGTCACGGCCCCCACCCAGCCGGACTGGACTTCCTCAAGCACCATGCCGCGCTGGACTGGAACTTCGGGAAGTTCCGTCCGGGCAGGAGCGGAGATTCCCCGGGGCCCCCAGTTCTGGTAATCCATGAAGTCGATCCGCCTAGCGCTAGGTCCTTGACCCCGGAATTCCGCCCGGAGCGGTACCAATGCTAACAACGGGGCAAGGCATAATAGACTGTTAGCACTTAGGCATGTCGAGTGCTAACCCCTGGGCTGCCCCCGGGCGGGGCGGGCGACCCGGACCATGGATAGAGGTGGAGAGTGAGCGAGCCACGCAAACTGGAAGTACTGCGGGCCATCGTTGAGGACTACGTCCACTCCCGTGAACCCGTGGGGTCGAAAGCCCTCGTGGAGCGGCATCACCTTGGCGTTTCGAGCGCCACCATCCGCAACGACATGGCCGCGCTGGAGGATGAGGGGCTCATCACGGCCCCCCACACCAGTGCCGGCCGGATTCCCACCGACAAGGGCTACCGGCTTTTCGTCGACCAGATTTCCGCCGTAAAACCCCTGTCCGCCGCCGAACGCCGGGCCATCCAGGCGCTCCTGGAAGGCGCAGACGACCTCGACGACGTCCTGGAACGCACCGTCCGGCTGCTGTCGCAACTGACCAACCAGGTGGCCGTTGTCCAGTACCCGCACCTGAGCCGGGCGCTTGTCCGCCACATCGAATTCGTCCTGCTGGCCCCGCGCAAGGTCCTGGTGGTCCTGATCGCCAACAGCGGCAAAGTCGAGCAGCGCGTCATCGACGTCGGACAGGACCTTGGCGACGACGTGCTGGCCGAGCTCCGCACCAGGTTCCTTGGTGCCCTGGGCGGAACCCGGCTGAGCCAACTCGCCCAGGCGCTTCCCGCCGTCGTGGCCGCAACGCCCCAGTCGCAGCGCAAGGCAGCGCACGCGCTGGCCCTGGGACTGGAGGGTCTGGCGCAAAGCAGCCGGGAGGACAGGATGGTCATGGCCGGGACGGCCAACCTTGCCAGGTCCAACGTGGATTTCCCGCTGAGCATCGGCCCGGTGCTTGAGGCGCTCGAGGAGCAGGTGGTGATGCTGCGCCTCCTGAGTGAAATGGCGCAGGATCACCGGGGTGTGGCCGTGAGTATCGGACGGGAAAACCCCTATGACGGTCTCGCTGAGGCATCCGTGGTGGCCACCGGCTATGGTCCGGACAGCGCCGCGAAAGTAGGAATCCTCGGCCCGACCCGGATGGACTATCCCACCACCATGGCCGCCGTCAGGGCAGTCGCCCGCTACCTTTCCAGGATTTTGGGGCCCTGACCCGTGGCCGCCGGAGCTGTCCGGCAGGAGAAGACGGGCTTGGCCGCCGACTGAACGCAGTACAACAAGGAAGAGATACGAACTTTGAGCAGCCACTATGACGTCCTTGGAGTCTCACCCGAAGCTACCGGGGAGGAGATCAAGAAGGCCTACCGCAAGCTGGCCCGCACCCTCCACCCGGACGTAAACCCGGGTGACGACGCTGCGGAACGCTTCAAGGCAGTAACTCACGCCTACGAGGTCCTTTCCGACCCCCAAAAGCGCCGGGTCTATGACACCACCGGCAATGAGAACGGCACGGACAACGGCTTCGGAGGTGCAAGCTACGCAGGGCAGGGGTTCGCGTTCCAGGACATCTTCGACACCTTCTTCGGCGCCGGCGGCAGCTCCGGTCCCGCCTCCAGGGTCCGGCGCGGCCAGGACGCCCTCATCAGCGTCCGGATCGACCTGCGCGACGCCGTCTTCGGCGTCAACAAGAAGCTCGAAGTGGATACGGCCGTGGTCTGCCCCACGTGCGATGGATCCTGCTGCCGGCCGGGGACCCACCCTGAACGCTGCGACATCTGCGGCGGCAGCGGCCAGGTCCAGCGGGCTGTACGGTCCATCCTGGGCCAGGTCATGACCGCGGCCCCCTGCGGCACCTGCGAAGGTTTCGGTACCGTCATCAAGGACCCCTGCAACGAATGCAGCGGACAGGGCCGCATCCGCAGCCGCCGGTCACTGACCATCAAGGTTCCCGCGGGCGTTGCCACCGGAACCCGCATCCAGCTCTCCGGGCAGGGTGAGGCCGGACCTGCCGGCGGCCCCGCCGGCGACCTCTACGTCGAGATCCGCGTCAACAACGATGCCACCTACGTGCGTGAAGGGGATGACCTGCACGCCACCCTGCACATTCCCATGACAGCGGCTGCGCTGGGCACGGACGTGAGCCTGGAGACCTTCGACGGCACGCAGGAGATCGACGTCAAGCCCGGCACCCAATCAGGGGAGATCATCACCCTGCGCGGACTGGGCGTCACCCACCTGAGGGGCTACGGCCGGGGCGACCTGAAGGTGCACCTCCAGGTGGACACTCCAGCCAAGCTCGACTCCGCCCAGGAGGACCTGCTCCGCCAGTTGGCGAAGCTCCGCGGTGAACAGATCACCGAGGGCAAGCTCGCCGCCAGCGGCGGCATGTTCGCCAAGCTCCGGGACCGGTTCGGTAACCTGTAGCGGTGAGCAACCCCGTCTTCTTCACGTCCGCCGGAGCGCTGTCAGGAATGGCGGCCGAGAGCGTGTTCCTCCTCGAGGGGCCTGAGGCCCGGCACGCGGTGACCGTGAAGCGGCTGTCTCCGGGCGAGGCGGTGGACATCGTGGACGGCGCCGGTACGCGGATGACCGGGACAGTGGTTTCGGCTTCCGGTTCCGCCCTTGAAGTCGAATGCGCAGACGTCAGCCTGGAAGAGAGGCCGGACATCCGGCTGGTACTGGTCCAGGCGCTGGCCAAGGGCGACCGTGACGAGCTTGCGATCGAGACTGCCACCGAATTGGGGATCGACGCCGTCATCCCATGGCAGTCTGAACGGTCCATCGTCCGCTGGAAGGGCGACCGGGCGGCGCGTGCCCACGCAAAGTGGGAGTCCTCGGTCGCTGCGGCTGCCAAGCAGGCGCGGCGAGCGTGGATCCCCGAGGTGCGCGCCGCCGTCGAAACAGCCGGACTTGCCGCAGCCGTGGAAGCGGCGGATTTGGCCGTCATCCTGCACGAGGACGCTGTCCGGCCGCTGCGCATCGTCCTCGAGGGATGGCGCGGCCAAGCCGTTCCCGGTGTGCGCGAAGTCCTGCTCATCGTGGGACCGGAGGGCGGGATCAGTCCCCGCGAGGTCACCAGGCTCTGCGACAAAGGCGCTGTGACTGCCCTGTTGGGGCACCACGTCCTGCGCTCCTCCACAGCGGGTCCGGCCGCCGTCGTACTTGCCAGCGATATCCTTGGCCGGTGGGCGCCTACCGGACCTTAAAGGACCTCGTGTCCTCGTTCCGGTCTGGTTCGCCTCCGGACCCTGCCTGCGCCACCCGCAGCTCGTAGTCGCCGGCCGGCAGGTTGAGGGCCAGCGTGAAGACACCCGCCTGGCCCTGCTCTGCGGCCGCCGTGGTTTCGCCCGTCAGGAACGGCGCCTTTGTGCCGTCGTCGGGGGACTGCAGGATCTGCCAGCGAAGCTTCGCACCAGGCGACGTGCTGCGGCCGGTGATCTTGACGCTCCCGGCGGCCACTTCGGCGTTCTCCTGCGGATCGACGATCCAGACCGGCGCCACGAGGCCGGCGGCGCGGGTCATCAGGGCACCGAGCTGCACCTTTCCGAAAGCGACATAGTCCGTGTGACCGTCCACCAGGATCCTGACCTTGACCTGCTGGCCGGTGTCGATCAGGCCGGAACTGGCGGCGGCAGCGGTCGCCGTATAGACCAGCTGCTGGATGGCTCGCGCGGCCATGTCGGCGTCGAGGTTGCTGTTGAATGCGTCGGAAGAGACATCGACGGTGATGATGTCCTTGCCCGAGATGGAGGTGGCAAGCTTGTCCGGGTTCTGCCAAGGCGTGAAGAAGTCGGGATCCAGCGGCTTCTCCGACATCATCGCGCGCAGCGCCCGGGTCACCGGGTTCTCCTGCTCCGGGACGTCCCGGAACTCCCGGTACAGGAAGATGTTCCCACCGCTGCGGCCGATCCAGTACACCGGGGCCTTGTTGGAGGACTGGGTGGTTTCCAGCGGCGCGCTGGTCGCCGGAGTGTCCGGCATGGTCCCGCCGGTCGCCGGAACCGATGCGATGGTACTGGTGGGAGACGGTCCGCCCTCCGCGGTGCAGCCTGCAAGGACGGGGACGAGCACCAGGATCCCCGCAAGGACGGCCGGGCGCAGGCGGCCCATCGATCGTCCTGCCCGTTCGGGCGCAGAGGAAACCGGCATTGTCCTGCCCTTGTCCTTTCCTGGCATGGCGGGCCGTTCCCCTGGCGGCCTGGCTTTCCAGCAGATGCTGGTTTTCCAGCATTGCACAGGGGGCCCGTTCAACAACGGCACTTTTGGCTCCTGCGGCCCAACTGCAACGGGAACGATATGAGGCCGATATGAAGTTGATACCAAACGCGGTGCGGACGCAGTCCCACCGTGGCAGCAGTTGCCTGTCCTGCGCCGGAGGGCGTCCCGAGTCCATGCCCGGCATGCCGTCGGATGCCGGGCGTGGACCCTGCGTGGGCAGGGGCTGGCGTAAGATATAGGGATCACCGGGCATGGAGCTCCGCGCAGCGGAATCCCGGCCCGGGCAGAGAAAACAAGCGATGTCGATCTTCGAGGGGACCACGGGCCTGCGGGCCAGCACCATGACTGAATCAGCAAATGGTAAGCGCCGGCTTAATACGGGCGAAGGCAGTCCCGGGGAATTCCCGCACTCCCTGCCCGGAATCCGGACCGAGGTAGTCCTCTTTGAGAACTCAGACCAGATGGTTCAGTCGCTTGGCAGCCATGACGAGGCCCTGCGGTTTATCGAAGAGCAGTTCCCGGACGTCAACTTCCATGCGCGCGGCAACGAACTGTCCATCAGCGGACCGACCAGTGACGTGCCCCGGATCATGCGGCTCCTCCAGGAGGTCCGCGGACTGGTGGCGCGCGGCACCGTCATCACACCCGCCGTTCTTCAGCAGCTGGCGGCGCTCCTGCGCACCCAGTCCCTCCAGAATCCCGTGGATGTGCTCACCCATGACATCCTCTCGAGCCGCGGCAGGACCATCCGTCCCAAGACCCTGAACCAGAAAAACTACGTCGACGCCATTGACGTGAACACGGTGATCTTCGGGATCGGGCCGGCCGGCACCGGCAAGACGTACCTGGCCATGGCAAAAGCCGTCCAGGCACTCCAGCAAAAAGAGGTCAGCCGGATCATCCTGACCCGTCCCGCCGTCGAAGCAGGGGAGCGGCTCGGGTTCCTGCCCGGAACGCTGAGCGACAAGATCGACCCCTATCTCCGGCCGCTCTATGACGCACTGCACGACATGATCGACCCCGAATCCATCCCGCGCCTCATGGCAGCCGGCACCATCGAGGTGGCACCCCTGGCCTACATGCGCGGCCGCACCCTCAACGACGCCTTCATCATCCTTGACGAAGCCCAGAACACCACGCCGGAACAGATGAAGATGTTCCTTACCCGGCTCGGGTTCGGTTCCAAGATGGTGGTTACCGGAGACGTCACCCAGGTGGACCTGCCATTTGGCACCCGCTCCGGCCTGCGGATTGTCGAGGAAATCCTGCAGGGGATCGAAGGCGTCAACTTCTCCGTCCTGGATGCCGCCGACGTTGTCCGGCACCGGCTCGTCGGGGACATCGTCAACGCCTACAGCATCTGGGATGAAGCCCAGCGGAACCGGGTCAAGCACTCCGCGAGCCGGGAAAAACGGGGGGAACACGCGTGAGCATCGAGGTCAACAACGAGTCCGGCGTCCAGGTGGACGAAGCCGCGCTCGTTGCCCTGTCGCGGTATATCTTTGAGCAGCTCTTCATCCATCCGCAGGCCGAGCTGTCCATCCTCCTGGTGGACGAACCGGCCATGGAGAAGCTGCACATCGAGCTGATGGACGAACCGGGTGCCACGGATGTGCTCTCAGTCCCGATGGACGAGCTGACACCCGGAACTCCCGACCGGCCCACACCGCAGGGCATGCTGGGCGACATCGCCATCTGCCCGCAGGTTGCAAAGGGCCAGGCCAGGAATGCCGGCCATTCGCTCGATGACGAAATGCTGCTCCTGACCACGCACGGCATCCTGCACCTCCTGGGCTACGACCACGCCGAACCGGAGGAGAAGGCGGAGATGTTCGGGCTCCAGCGCGAACTCCTGTCCGGCTTCACCGGCAAAGAAGCACCCGCCGAGACAACCCAGTGACGCAACTGCTCCTGGTCGCGGTGGCATTGGTTTTCCTTGCCGTCGCCGCTCTGCTGACGGCAGCCGAGGCCGCCTTCAGTTTCCTTCCACGGCATGACGCCGAAGAAGCGCTGCACAGGAGCCGCGGGACGGCCATGCGCCGGATCCTTGCCGAGCCCGTGGCCCACACCCGTGCCCTGCGCTTCTGGCGGGTCTGGTTCGAAATGGCGTCCGCGGTGGCAGTCGCCGTGCTCATAGCGAGCCTGCTGGACAGCGTCTGGCTTGCCGGACTCGTGGCCACCGGCATCATGGCCCTGCTGGGGTTCGTGATCGTGGGCGTCTCGCCACGCCAGCTCGGCAGGCTGCACTCGACGGCGGTGGTCCGCTTCACCGCGCCGATGGTCCGGTTCCTCACCAGTGTCCTGGGGCCAATTCCGGGCTGGCTGGTGGCCCTGGGCAGTTCGGCGGCTCCCGGGGCCCCGGGAGGCGACGACGCGTTCTTCAGTGAACAGGAGTTCCGGGAACTGCTGGACCGGGCCAGCGAGTCCGACATGATCGAGGACACCGAGGCGGAGATGATCCAGTCGGTCTTCGACTTCGGCGACACGCTTGTCCGGGCTGTCATGGTTCCAAGGACGGACATCGTAGCCATTGACGCCGGCTCCAGCCTGCACCAGGCGATGTCCCTGTTCCTGCGTTCGGGGTACTCCCGGATTCCGGTGATCAAGGAAAATACAGACCACATCCTGGGCATCGTCTACCTCAAGGACGTCGCCGCCGTCATCCACCAGCTGGGCGCGGACCAGGAGCCGCCCCTGGTGGATTCCCTTGCACGTGAAGTGCGCTACGTGCCGGAGTCCAAACCGGTGAGCGACCTCCTGCGCGAACTGCAGAAGGAGTCCACGCACGTCGCCATCGTGATCGATGAATACGGCGGCACCGCCGGGCTCGTCACGCTGGAGGACCTCATTGAGGAAATTGTGGGGGAAATCGTGGACGAGTACGACACGGAAAGCGCCGAAGCCGTGGCGCTGGGGGACGGTCTGTACCGGGTCAGCGCCCGGATGGGCATCGACGACCTCGGCGAGCTGTTTGACCTGGAAATCGACGACGAAGAGGTGGACACCGTGGGCGGCCTCCTCGCCAAGGCGCTCGGCCGCGTCCCCATTGTCGGCAGCAGCGTCGAGGTGCAGGGCGTCTCCCTGCGCGCGGAGCGGCTGGAAGGCCGGCGCAACCGGGTCAGCCACATCATTGCGGCGCCCGTAGCAAGAGTAGAGACTGACCTTGAAGGCCTCCTGGAAGAGGCCGAAGCAACCCAGCAGGGAGTTCCACGTGAGCAAGAAAAGTAACGCTGCGGCGCCGGATGACTTTGGCGGTTTCCGTGCCGGGTTCTCGGTGCTGGTGGGCAGGCCCAACGCGGGCAAGTCCACCCTGACCAACGCGCTGGTGGGCAGGAAGGTCGCCATTACGTCGGCCAAACCCCAGACGACGCGGCACACCATCAGGGGCATCGTCCACCGGGAGGACGCCCAGTTGATCCTGGTGGACACACCGGGCCTGCACCGTCCCCGCACCCTCCTGGGCAAGCGCCTCAATGACCTTGTGGCAGACACCCTCGCCGAGGTGGATGCCATCGGCTTCTGCCTGCCTGCCAACGAAAAGATCGGGCCCGGCGACAAATTCATCGCCGCCCAGCTTGCCGCCGTGGGCCGCAAACCTGTCATTGCCATCGTCACCAAGGCCGACCTGGTGGACAAGCAGGCACTGACCGAACAGCTCCTGGCGGTGGCCGCGCTGGGCCGTGAGGTCTTGGGGGAGGACGGCTGGAAGGACATCGTGCCGGTGTCCGCCACGGACGGTTTCCAGGTTGAAACCGTCGCCGACGTACTGATCAGCCACATGCCGCCGTCGCCTCCCCTGTATCCGGACGGCGAACTGACCGACGAGCCTGAAGCCGTCATGGTAGCCGAACTGATCCGCGAAGCAGCGCTGGAGGGAGTTCGGGACGAACTTCCCCACTCCCTCGCTGTGGTGGTGGAGGAAATCGTCCCCCGGGAGGACCGTCCGGATGACAATCCCCTCCTGGACGTGCGCGTCAACCTCTATGTGGAACGTCCATCGCAGAAGGCCATTATCATCGGCAAGGGCGGCAGCCGCCTGCGTGAAGTCGGCACCAATGCCCGCAAAGGCATTGAGGCCCTCCTGGGCACGCGCATCTACCTGGACCTGCACGTGAAGGTCGCCAAGGACTGGCAGCGTGACCCTAAACAGCTGGTCAAACTGGGTTTCTGACCCGCAAAACGGTGTTCGCGGAAGCGTGCCCCGGCAAGTTCTGCAGACTGGACCACTAATATGGACCGGATTTCGTATTTCAGAGGAAGGGTCACCACGTGGGTCGAGGCCGCGGAGAACGCGACAACGAGGCTGACCTGTCAGCCGGACCGGGACCGGTATCCCGTCATGCGAACAGCCACGATGTGGGTGCCGCCCGGCACCTCGGGCCCCTGCGCGGCATGCCGCTGTGGTTGAAGGCCGTCACAGGAGTGGTTGCCCTGGTCCTCGTGGCGGCTGCCGTGTTCGCCGGATTCTGGTTCTTCCGGCTCCAGGCCAACATCACCAAGGCGCCCTTGAATGCGGGCGGCGAAAGCACGGAGTCCCCGGGCAATGATGCCACCGGCCGGCTGCAGATCCTGATTCTCGGCTCCGATACGCGTGACGGGAAGAACTCGGAGTACGGCACCGTGGACGACTCCACCGGCTACGGCAAGTCGGACGTCATGATGCTGATGGACATCTCCGAGGACAACAAACGGGTCAATATCATCAGCTTCCCCCGCGACCTGCTGGTGGACATTCCCGACTGCAAGGACCGGAAAACCAACAAGGACTATCCTGCCCGTACGGGGGTCATGATCAACGAGGCCATGAGCGAGGCCGGGATCGGCTGCGCAGTGGATACGGTCAATAAGCTGACCGGCATGCAGGTGGACCACTTCATGATGGCTGACTTCAACGCGGTCAAGGAACTGTCCAACGCCGTCGGCGGGGTGGAAGTCTGCATCAGCGACGCCGTCTACGACCCGGACTCACGGCTGCGGCTGCCGGCCGGGACGTCCTCCGTCCAGGGCGAACAGGCCCTTGCCTTCCTCCGCACCCGCCATGCCTTTGCCGACGGCGGCGACCTGGGACGCATCAAGGCGCAGCAGGGCTTCCTGTCCTCCCTGACGCGCAAGATCAAGGACGAGGGGACGTTGGGCGACCCGGCGAAGATGCTGAAGATCGCCGACGTCGTCACCCAGAACCTGACCGTCGACGACGGCCTGGCTTCCATCCCCACGCTGCTGACCATCGGCAACCGGCTCAAGGACATCGACATCAGCAAGGTGGCATTCGTCGCGGTGCCCACCACCCCGGCGCCTGTCGACCCCAACCGGCTCGTGATCGCCGAACCAGCCGGCGCCCAGCTGTTTTCGGCACTGCGGAAGAACGTCGACCTGACTGATCCCACCGCCCCCACCACTCCATCGCCCGGCGAATCGGCCACGCCGTCCCCGTCACCCACCGAAACCACTCCGCCGGTGCCGCCCTACAACAAGGCCATCCAGCCCGTGACCGTAGCCAACGGAAGCGGTGTCGGCGGCCGGGCCCAGGAAATCGTCCAGGCGCTGGTGGCGGGCGGCTTTACCCAGACAGGCCAGTTCCTCGCCCAGCCGGTGGCTAAAACCGCCGTCTACTATGGCAACGGCTTCGGGGATGTGGCTGCGGACGTCGCCGCACTGCTGGGGATCCCGGCAACCCTCATGATCCCCGCTCCCGGCGTCTCAGGGGTGCAGGTGTATGTCGGCAGCGATTTCACCACCGGTACGTCCTACGGCGCAGGAGAAGGGGCGGCCGCCGCTTTGCCCCAGGACATCGTCAACCAGACAGCCGGCGACAAAGTGTGCCAGCAGGCCAACCCGGACCTCATCGTCCGGTAACTGCACCATCCCGTTCACGCGGTGGCTGCAGGCCGCAGCGAACTGAACCGCAGCTGACAAGAAAGGCCCCGCCGGGAACGGCGGGGCCTTTGCTGTCCGGCTACCAGATACTGACCCGCTCAGCGGCAGGCATCCACATTCCGTCTTCTGCCGTGACGTCGAATGCCTCGTGGAAGGCATCCAGGTTCCTGGCGATGGCGTTGGTCCGGAACTCATTGGGCGAGTGGGGATCCGTAGCGAGCCGCCGGATGGCCTCCTCCTGCCGGATCACCTGGCGCCAGCCGGCGGCCCAGGAGGCGAAGAAGCGCTGCTCGCCCGTCAGGCCGTCCAGCACCTCCGGTTCCTTGCCCTCGAGGCTGATGAGGTAGGCCTTGTAGGCAATCGTCAGGCCCGCCAAGTCGCCGATGTTCTCGCCGAGTGTGAGGCGCCCGTTGACGTGGTGTCCTGGAGCAGCGGTGGGGGAGAGTGCGTCGAACTGCGCCACCAGGCGTGCCGTCAGGGCATCGAAGGCCTGGCGGTCCTCATCTGTCCACCAGTTGCGCAGGGCCCCGCCGCCGTCGAACTGCGAACCCTGGTCATCGAAGCCATGGCCGATCTCGTGGCCGATCACCGCGCCAATGCCGCCGTAGTTGACCGCGTCATCGGCATCGGCCGTGAAGAACGGCGGCTGCAGGATTGCCGCGGGGAACACAATCTCGTTCATCATCGGGTGGTAGTAGGCGTTCACCGTCTGCGGGGTCATCAGCCACTTGTTCCGGTCAACGGGTTTGCCTACCTCGTCCAGGTGCCTGTCGACGTCGGCGTTGTGGGCGCGTTCCACGTTGCCCAGCAGGTCGCCGGGGACGATATCCACGGCCGAGTAGTCAATCCATTCCTCCGGGTAGCCGATCTTGGCCCGGAAGGCCTCCAGCTTGCGAAGCGCCTCGGCCTTGGTGTCCTGGCCCATCCAGCTGACGTCAGTGATGCTCCGGCGGTAGGCCTCGATGAGGTTTCCCACCAGGGTCTGCATCCGCGCCTTGTGGGATTCAGGGAAATGCCGCGCCACATAGATCTGGCCCACGGCCTCGCCGAGGGCGGCCTCGACGACGGCGACGCCGCGCTTCCAGCGGTCCTTGTTACGCGGCGTGCCGCTGAGGGTGGTGCCGTAAAACGCGAAGTTGGCGTCGACAAACCCGGACGACAGGTAGGGCGCAGCCGCACTCACGACGCGCATGGCCAGCCACTCCTGCCAGGTGGCCAGCGGCACTTCGTCCAGCAGTCCCGCTGCACCGGCGAAGAAGTCGGGGGTGCTCACCACGATCTCCGCCCGCTTGCCAGGCTCGATGCCCGCGGCATCGAACCAGGTTGCCAGCAGCGGGAAGAGCTCAGCGGCTTCGTCCGCCGTCTTGAGGTTGTAGGTCTTTTGCGGGTCCCGCAGCGTCACGTTGTCCCAGTGGTGGGATGCGAGCCGGGTCTCCAGCCCTGCGACCCGGCCTGCGGCAGCCTCCGGATCAGCAAGTCCCGACAACTCAAACATCTTCTGCACGTGGGCTGTATAGGCCGATACGATGGGGGCGAATTTCTCCTCCCGGTAGTAGGACTCGTCAGGCAGGCCAAGGCCGCCCTGTCCGGTGTACAGCAGGACCCGGTCGGGGTTTCCGGCGTCCGGGGCGGGGTAGATGTAGAAGAGTCCGCCCACGTCGGCACGGAACAGCCGGCCGGCCAGGGCAATCAGCTCCGGGACCGAGGTGGTGGCAAACACGTCGGCAAGCCGCCCGCGGATGGGTTCCATGCCTTTGGCTTCAACGGCCGCTTCGTCCATGAAGCTGTTGTAGAGGTCGCCGATCTTGCGCTCGATCCCGCTGGCGCCGGTACCTTTGGCTGCTGCCTCCTCGATAATGTCGCGGACAGCGATCTCGGACCCGTCACGCAGCGCGGTGAACGTGCCTTCCAGGGGCCGGTCATCGGGAATCTCGGTGGCTTTGAGCCAGGCGCCGTTGATGTGCTGGTAGAGGTCATCCTGCGGCCGGACTGTGTGATCAATGGTGGACAGATCGATCCCCGAAATGGGCACTGCAACTCCTTTGCTGTGACGCCGGGGCCCGGCCGTACACCGGAGGCGTCTGCATGCTGGACTTTACGGACGGTAGTGCCCTTTCATCTTACGCACCCGTGTTACCCTCAAAGTGTGCGTGCAGAGCTCCTTCTCCTTAGCTGCCGCGGCGAGGCCACAGACGCTATCTAGCGCACGGCCCACCCTCGCTGCGGAGTTTGTGTTGCCCGGCCACCCTTTCACTGAAGATCGATAGAAAAGGCCACGAACATCATGCGAAACGCACAGAAGCCCTCCGGAATGCCCGCCCACCGGTACATGCCCTTCCAGGACCAGATCAAGGTAGAGCTGCCGGACCGCACCTGGCCCGACAAGATCATCACCAAAGCCCCCCGCTGGTGCGCCGTGGACCTGCGCGACGGCAACCAGGCCCTGATCGATCCCATGAGCCCGGCCCGCAAGATGAAGATGTTCGACCTGCTGGTCCGCATGGGCTACAAGGAAATCGAGGTCGGTTTCCCGTCCGCCTCACAGACGGACTTCGATTTCGTCCGCCAGCTCATTGAGGGCAACCACATCCCGGACGATGTCACTATCCAGGTCCTGACCCAGGCCCGGGAACACCTGATCGAACGTACCTATGAATCCCTGGTGGGTGCCAAGCAGGCCATCGTCCACCTCTACAACTCCACGTCCGTGCTGCAGCGGCGCGTTGTCTTCAACCAGGACGAAGACGGCATCCTGGACATTGCCCTGCAGGGGGCCCGGCTGTGCAAGAAGTACGAGGAAACCCTCGCGGACACCCACGTGACCTACGAATACTCTCCGGAGTCCTTTACCGGAACCGAACTGGAGTATGCCGTCCGGGTTTGCAACGCCGTCGCCGACGTTTTCGAAGCCTCCGCCGACCGCCAGGTGATCATCAACCTCCCCGCCACGGTGGAGATGGCCACGCCCAATGTTTACGCCGACTCCATCGAGTGGATGAGCCGCCACCTGCACCCCCGCGAGGGCATCATCCTTTCCCTGCACCCGCACAACGACCGCGGGACCGGTGTTGCAGCCGCGGAGCTGGGGTACATGGCCGGCGCAGACCGCATCGAGGGCTGCCTCTTCGGCAACGGTGAACGCACCGGCAACGTGGACCTGGTCACCCTGGGCCTGAACCTGTTCGTCCAGGGCATCGACCCCATGATCGATTTCTCCAACATTGACGATGTCCGCAGGACCGTGGAGTACTGCAACCAGCTGCCGGTGCCGGAACGTTCGCCGTACGGCGGAGACCTGGTTTTCACCGCCTTCTCCGGGTCGCACCAGGACGCCATCAAGAAGGGCTTCGAAGCCCTGGAGCGGGATGCTGCAGCGGCGGGTAAGGCCGTGGACGACTTCACCTGGCAGGTCCCGTACCTCCCGGTGGACCCCAAGGATCTGGGCCGCAGTTACGAGGCCGTCATCCGTGTGAACTCCCAGTCCGGCAAGGGCGGCGTGGCATACCTGCTCAAGAACGAGCACAGCCTGGACCTGCCCCGCCGCGCGCAGATCGAGTTCTCCGGCGTCATCCAGCGCCGCACGGACACTGTGGGCGGCGAAGTCAGCGGCGCCCAGCTCTGGCAGACCTTCCAGGACGAATACCTGCCGTCCGGGCAGGCTGACGGACAGTGGGGACGCTACTCCCTGGGCGCGGTCAAGACGGAGACGGATGCCGACGGCGGCATGACGCTGCACGCGTCCCTCACCATTGACGGGGCCAAGGTGAGCAGGACCGGCACCGGCAACGGTCCGATCGCCGCCCTGCTGAACATCCTGCACGAGGACGGCGTGGATGTCCGCGTACTGGACTACAGCGAGCACGCTTTGTCCGAAGGCGGAAACGCCATGGCGGCAGCCTACGTGGAGTGCGCTGTGGGGGAGCGGGTCCTGTGGGGAGTCGGCATCGATGCCAACACCAGCATGTCGTCCCTCAAGGCCGTGATCTCCGCGGTCAACCGCGCCATCCGGGACGCCCAGGCCTAGAACCCACGGGGGTCCCGCCGGCCAAACCCGGCGGGACCCCCGTGGCCTGGCGGTACGCCGCCGGGCGGGATGGGAAGATGGAGCGTGGCCCAAAATTCTTTTGCCTCCCGGGCGTACCGGGACGACGCCGTGGTGCTGCGCACCCATAAGCTGGGGGAGGCGGACCGGATTATCACCCTCCTCACCAAGCACCACGGACAGGTCAGGGCCGTTGCCAAGGGCGTGCGCCGCACCAGCAGCCGCTTCGGGGCCCGACTTGAACCGTTCATGGTGGCAGACCTCCAGCTGGTACCAGGCCGCACGCTGGACATCGTTACCCAAGCCGTCGCCAAGGGGGCCTACGGCGGAAGCATCGCCGCGGACTATGCCAGGTACACTGTCGCGGCCGCGATGACCGAGACAGCCGAGAAACTTACGGACGTCGACGGGGAAGCCGGGACCGCGCAATACAACCTGCTGGTCGGGGCCCTCGCCGCACTGAGCCGGGACGAGCACGCAGCCGGCCTGATCCTCGACTCCTACCTCCTTCGTGCGCTGGCCACCGGCGGCTGGGCGCCCAGCTTCACGGACTGCTCACGCTGCGGGGCGCCTGGCCCCCACACTGCGTTTTCCGCTCCGCTGGGCGGCATGGTCTGTACCCAGTGCCGGCCGCCCGGGTCACCCGCCCCGGCGCCGGAAACGGTAATCCTGCTGGCGGCGCTACTGACCGGCGACTGGACGACGGCGGACGCGTCCGGGCAGCAGCACCGCAAGGAGGCTGCGGGGCTGGTGGCCGCCTACCTGCAGTGGCATCTCGAACGAGTACTGAAATCCCTCAAACATGTGGAGCGTAGCTGACAGTGGCCCTGGGAAAAAAGAACACCGCACCCCGCCGTCGGACCCACCCTGTGGTGGCACCGTACCCGCACCCGTCCGGTGCCGTGGCCCCGTCCATACCATCCGAGTTCATTCCCCGGCACGTCGCCATCGTCATGGACGGCAACGGCAGGTGGGCCAACCAGCGGGGCCTGCCGCGCATCGAGGGACACAAGGCCGGGGAGCCTGCACTCCTCGATGTCATGGCAGGCGCCATTGAGTTGGGCATCGAGTACGTTAGCGTTTACGCGTTCTCCACCGAGAACTGGCGCAGATCGCCTGAGGAAGTCCGGTTCCTCATGGGATTTAACAAGGATGTGCTGCGAAGGCAGCGGAACCAGCTGGACGACTGGGGCGTCCGGGTTCGTTGGGCGGGCCGGCGCCCACGCCTCTGGGGCTCGGTTATCCGGGAGCTGGAGGAGGCCGAGGGATTTACGGCGGCAAACTCCACCTGTAATTTGACCATGTGTGTTAATTACGGCGGCCGGGCCGAGATCACCGACGCCGTCTCGGCCATTGCCGCTGACGTGGCAGCCGGCAGGCTGAAACCGGGCGCGATCACCGAGCGGACCATCCAGAAATACCTGGACGAACCGGATTTGCCGGACGTGGACCTCTTCCTGCGCAGCTCGGGGGAGCAGAGGCTGTCCAACTTCCTGCTCTGGCAGTCCGCTTACGCGGAGTTCGTGTTCATGGACACGCTGTGGCCCGATGTGGACCGCCGGACGCTCTGGGCCGCCGTGGAGGAATATGCCAGGCGCGACCGGCGCTACGGCGGGGCAGTGGACGCGGCTGCAGCCCCTCCTGGGATACCGGCGGCGGGGCAGCGTCAGCCGTAGGCCCGCAACCAGCGCAGCAACCGTCGGTAGGCTTCGTCCCTGATCGGGGCGGGCGAGAGGAAGACGTCGTGCAGTGCGCCGTCGATCCGTTCCACAGTCACCGTCCGGCCCAGGGTAAGGGCGCGGGCGCTGATGGTGTTGACGTCCAGGACCGCATCCGTGCGCCGCATCTCCTCGGACCACAACAGCCCGTTGGCGCTCCCCATCGATAACAGCACCAGGATTGGTGCCTCGATGCCCAGGCCCTTGGCCACCCGCGCATGCCCGGCGAGCACGGCCCTGAGCCAGCCGGCACGGACGGGGAAGGCCATACGCGGCCGGTAGCGTTCATCCAGCGCCCACTCGCCGTCCGCGGCGCTGCTTATGGTGCGCCAGTAGTGCCCGCGCGGGGGCAGCCGGAGAACTGCCTCCGGCCGGACGCGCGCCACCGGGCGCACCATGCCCGCCGCCGCGCGGCGCACCAGGGCACTTCCATGCATCTCCAGCCACGGGCTGTTGAGGACCAGCAGCGATACATCCTTCGGGTGCCGGCTGGCCCACAAGGCTGCTACCAGGCCGCCGGTGGAGTGGCCCATCAACGCCACCGGCCCGGGAGCACCCTCAGCACGGATGATCCGGCCCGCTTCTTCGATTTCCGCGTCATACGCGTTTAGGTCGGCCACATACCCGCCGGGCGACTCCGGACGCAGGCTCCGTCCGTGGTTGTGCATGTCCAGTGCGTAGAAGTCATAACCCGCTGAAGCCCAGAAGCGCGCCAGGTCTTCATTGAAGAAGTAGTCACTCCAGCCATGCAGGAACAGCACCGCCCGGCGGCCGCCGGCGCCGCCACCGGCAGACGGCCGCAGCCGCACCAGCGTTGCTGTCCGCTCCACGCCGTCCGTCCCCTTGGCGACAAAAGAGTGCGACTCGAAGTCGCCTCCCAGGATGTCCTGCTGCCAGCGCATGCCCTCATGGTAGACCGGCATGCCGGCACTTCTTACGCGCCGTCCGCCGTCGCCGTTTTGGTGCGGCGCACCAAGTAACGGGAAACTGGAGGCATGCGCGTTTATCCCACTTTCTTCAGGCTGGCCTTTTCATGGATGGACGCCGAGCGCGCCCATAAGATCGGATTCAGGGGCATCCGGCTCGCGCATGCTTCCGGTGCCGGGAAGCTCCTGCGGAAGCTGACCGCCCCGGCACCGTCGCTTCAGACCACCGCCTTTGGTGTCACATTCCCCTCGCCCTTTGGGCTGGCGGCCGGTTTCGACAAGGAAGGCCAGGGCATCGAGGCCCTCACCGAACTCGGTTTTGGACACGTGGAAGTAGGCACCATCACCGGGCAGGCCCAGCCGGGCAACGACAAGCCGCGGCTCTTCCGCCTCATCCAGGACCGGGCAGTCATCAACCGGATGGGCTTCAACAACGACGGCGCCGCGGCCGTAGCGCCCCGGCTGAAAGCAGGGCGGGCTGCGCTTCAGCGGCAGTACCCGGCGGTGCGGCCTGTAATCGGGGTCAACATCGGCAAGACCAAGGTGGTTGAGTTGGCCGATGCCGTTGACGACTACCTGGTCAGCGCCCGCAGCCTGGCACCCGCTGCCGACTACCTGGTGGTAAACGTCAGTTCGCCCAACACGCCCGGGCTGCGCCTCCTCCAGGACGTGGACACCCTGCGCCCACTCCTGACCGCCGTAGGCCAGGAAGCGGACCGGGCCGCCGGACGGCACGTGCCCCTGCTGGTGAAGATCGCCCCCGACCTCAGCGACGAGGACATTGACGACGTGGCGCGGCTGGCCCTGGACCTGAAACTGGACGGTATCATCGCCACCAACACCACGATCGCCAGGACCGGACTCTCCTCACCTGCCCACGAGGTAGAGAAATGCGGGGCTGGCGGCCTCTCCGGCGCTCCCCTGAAACAGCGTTCCATCGAGGTGCTGAAACGCCTCAAGCACGCCACGGGTGACGCCCTCGCCCTGGTCGCGGTCGGCGGGGTGGAAACAGCCGAAGACGTACAGGAAAGGCTCGACGCCGGCGCAACCCTGGTGCAGGGCTACACGGCGTTCCTCTACGAGGGTCCGTTCTGGGCAGCACGGATCAACAGGCAACTGGCAAAGAACCGCCGTTCCTGATCCTCCGCGCCCGCGGCATTCCGGCAGCAGGCCCGCGGCCTCTTCTTAACAACAGAAACCCCGGCGGATCCCGCCGGGGTTTCTGTCATTAACTCTTAATGCCTGTTCAGGCGGGGTACTGGCCCCGCTGGACCTGGGGCTTGGGCAGGCGCAGTTTCCGGAACTGAAGGGACCGCATGGAGCCGTACCAGACGGTACCCCGCTCCACTTCACCGAACTTCTCCGCCAGGCGCTTGCGGAGCTTGCGGGAGAGAATGAAGACGTCCACGAACACTGCCAGGAACATCACCCAGAAAGCACCCAGGACATAGATCATCATGTCGCTGGAGGCGGGAACCACCAGGGACACCAGCACGAACACCAGCGCACCGAACATCAGGTACTCGCCAAGGTTGAAGCGGGCGTCCACGAAGTCACGGGCGAACCGCTTCTGCGGGCCCTTGTCGCGCAGGGGAAGGAACTTCTCGTCGCCGGTGTCCATGGCCCGCCGCATCTTGAGGCGCTGGTCCTGGACGGCCTGGCGTTCGGCGGCCTTGGATGCCTTGCGGTCCTCGGGCACCAACGGGCGCTTGCGGGCGGCTTCCTGGGCCTTCCGGGTGGGGGTAGGCGCACCCTTGCCCGCGGCGCTGTTCTGCCGCGCGGCCGCTTCCGCTGCCTGCTGGTCTATGGTTTCCTGCGCCGAGGGCGCTTCTTTTCTACGTCCGAACACCTGAACAGAATACCTTGCAGCCGGCGTCCGGTTGCGTACAGTCACCCCAGCCCAACGCTGCCGCCGCATGTGACGGGGGTAATGTTTTGGCCATGACTTCAACACCGGCGGCCACCCCGCACAGCACCACCAGCACCTCAGGTCCGGCCCCTGGGGTTTCCGGCAGGACGGACGATCTCCGTTCAGCGGTAGACCGCTCCTTCGACCACACCCTGGCACGGCTCAAAGAGCTGGTTGCCATCCCTGGCATTGCATGGCCCAGCTTCGACCGCACCCCCCTGGAGCACAGCGCGGAGGCCGTCGCAGCCCTTCTGCGGAGTGCAGGCATCGGGGAAGTCCAGGTGCTCACCGTCAACAAGGCTGACGGCACACCTGGTGGTCCCGCCGTCGTCGCCCGCCGCCCGGCGGCAGAAGGCCGTCCCACCGTCCTGTTGTACGCCCACCACGACGTCCAGCCGCCCGGCGATGAATCCCTGTGGCACACCGAGCCGTTCACCGCCGTCGAGAAGGACGGCCGCCTGTACGGACGCGGCGCCGCCGACGACAAAGCCGGGATCATGGCGCATGCTGCTGCCTATGCCGCCGTTTCCGACGTACTCGGCGATTCACTGGGACTGGGAGTGACCTTCTTCATCGAGGGTGAGGAAGAAGCAGGCTCGCCCACGTTCCGGACATTCCTGGAGGCGAACCGGGAGCTGCTGCGGGCGGACGTTATTGTCGTCGCCGATTCGAGCAACTGGAAGGTGGGGGTGCCGGCCCTTACCACCAGCCTGCGCGGCCTGGTGGACGGCACCATCGAAGTGCAGGTCCTCGAGCACGCGGTGCATTCAGGCATGTACGGCGGTCCGGTCCTGGATGCGCCCACCCTTCTGTCCCGCCTTATCGCCACGCTTCACGACGCCGAGGGGAACGTGGCAATTGCCGGACTCGTGTCGACCGATGAAACGACCGTGGACATGCCGGAGGCTGACTACCGGGCCGATGCCTCGGTGCTCGACGGTGTCCGCCTGGCCGGGACGGGAAGCATCGCGTCGCGGCTCTGGACCAAGCCGGCGCTGTCGATCATCGGCTTCGACGCCCCCGCAGTGGACGTGGCCTCCAACACCCTCATTCCCCGCGCCAGGGCGAAGTTCAGCCTTCGGCTGGCGCCGGGGCAAGTGCCTGCCGAAGCGATGGACGCGGTGCGGCGGCATGTCGAGGGAGCGGCTCCGTTTGGCGCCAAGGTCGTATTCACGCCGGGTGAGGCCGGCAATCCGTTCCGCACCGATACATCCTCCGCTGCCGCATCCGTGGCGCTGTGGGCGCTGGGGGAGGCTTGGGGAGTTCCTGCCGTGGAAACAGGCATCGGCGGCTCGATCCCCTTCATCGCCGACCTGACGGAGCTCTATCCCCAGGCGCAGATCCTGGTGACCGGCGTTGAGGATCCGGATTCGCGGGCCCACAGCGCGAACGAGTCGCTGCATATCGGCGACTTCCGGAACGCCATCCTCGCCGAAGCCCTGATGCTGGCCCGTCTCAACGACGAAGGCCTCTGACGGCCCGTGCCGCCAGGCCGGCTGCCAGGGAACAACCTGCCCGCTTTGACGGTTACGTCAGGAGTTAGAGCTACACGACTGCCGCGCGTAGCATGTAGCTATAGCCCATACCGTATCCGTAGGGGCAGGCGCCGTTTCGGCGACGCCGCCAGACCGTCCTAAGAAGGTAGGCCAATGAGCACCTCAACCAACGAAAACAGCACCGCCACCACCGTGGCCAGCGACGAACTGCCCGTTCACGAGGTCAACCTGACCGACGTCGCCGCGGGGAAGGTACGCAGCCTCCTTGAGCAGGAAGGCCGTACGGACCTGCGCCTGCGCGTCGCCGTGCAGCCCGGTGGATGCTCAGGGTTGATCTACCAGCTCTACTTCGATGAACGGCTCCTTGACGGTGACGCCGTCCGCGATTACGACGGAGTGGAGGTCGTCGTCGACAAGATGAGCGTGCCCTACCTCAGCGGCGCCAGCATTGACTTCGAAGACACCATCTCCAAGCAGGGCTTCACCATCGACAACCCGAACGCCGGAGGCTCCTGCGCCTGCGGTGATTCGTTCCACTAAGCCGGTTATTTCGCCCGATGTCCGCGCCGGGTCTCCTGCCGTCCAAAACGGCACGGGGGCTCGGCGCCGACATGTGGGCGAAACGCCCGGCGGAGCGGTAAGCTCTACACCGAGTAGTAAAACTTTTTTGTGCCCGAGCGCCGATGGCTGCCCGGACAACAGCAACAAGTAGGAAGGGCCGTCTGTGAGTTCGCAGAACCGAACCGGCAGCCGACGCAAAACGATCACCACGATCTCAAGCTTGGCGATTGCCGGCGCGTTGGTTTTGACCGGATGTTCGCCAGAGGTAGAGAAAGGGTGGATGCCCACTGAACGTGGCACCACCAGCAACACCGACCGCATCATGGACCTCTGGGTCAACTCATGGATTGCAGCGCTTGTTGTAGGCGCCATTACCTGGGGCCTGATCATCTGGTGCCTGGTTGCCTACCGCCGCCGCAAGGGAACGGTCGGCTTCCCCCGCCAGACCAGCTTCAACCTTCCGCTGGAAGTCTTCTACCTCACCATCCCGATCTTCATGGTCCTGGTGTTTTTCTACTTCACCGACCGCGACCAGCAGGCGATCGATGACCGTTCGCAGCCGGCCGACGTCGTTGTCGACGTCCGCGGCAAGCAGTGGGCCTGGGACTTCAACTACAAGTCCGGGAATGTGATCCAGGAAGACGTCCACGAGGCTGGCGTCCAGGCGCACCTCACCGGCAACACCATCGACAAGGAACAGCTCCCCACCCTGTACTTGCCGGTGAACAAGTCTGTTGACCTCGAACTCAACGCCCGCGATGTCATCCACTCCTTCTGGGTTCCCGCCTTCCTGCAGAAGCGCGACATGATTCCCGGCAAGACCAACTACATCCGGTTCACGCCCACCAAAGAGGGCACCTTCGACGGCAAGTGCGCCGAACTCTGCGGCGAGTACCACTCCGAAATGCTGTTCCGCGTAAAGGTGGTGTCTGAATCCGAATTCAAGGCCCACATGGACCAGCTCAAGGCTGAAGGCAACACCGGCCTGCTCGGCGTCGAGTACGACCGCAACCCGAACCTGAACGAAACCAAGTAAGGGGAGCGACGTGGCTACGTATACCCAATCCGCACCTGCGGGAGTCCTGTCGGCTCCTGTGGTACCCAAATCCAAGGGGCGCATCGTCGTCAACTGGATCACTTCCACTGACCACAAGACCATCGGGTACATGTACCTGATCGCGTCCTTCGTGTTCTTCTGCCTGGGCGGCGTGATGGCGCTGCTGATCCGTGCCGAATTGTTCGAGCCCGGCATGCAGATCCTGCAGACCAAAGAGCAGTACAACCAGCTGTTCACCATGCACGGCACCGTGATGCTGCTGATGTTTGCCACCCCGCTGTTCGCCGGGTTCGCCAACGTGATCATGCCGCTCCAGATCGGCGCTCCGGACGTTGCGTTCCCGCGACTGAATGCACTGGCGTTCTGGTTCTTCCTGTTCGGTTCCACCATTGCGGTGTCCGGCTTCATCACCCCGCAGGGCGCTGCGTCCTTCGGCTGGTTCGCCTACGCGCCGCTGTCCAACACCACGTTCACCCCCGGCATCGGCGGTGACCTGTGGGTCTTTGGCCTGGCTCTGTCCGGCTTCGGCACCATCCTCGGTGCGGTCAACTTCATCACCACCATCATCTGCATGCGCGCTCCGGGCATGACCATGTGGCGGATGCCCATCTTCACTTGGAACACGCTGATCACCGCGATCCTGGTGCTCATGGCCTTCCCGCCGCTGGCTGCGGCCCTGTTCGCGCTGGGCGCGGACCGGAAGTTCGGTGCGCACATCTTCGATCCCGAAAACGGCGGTGCCGTCCTGTGGCAGCACTTGTTCTGGTTCTTCGGCCACCCCGAGGTGTACATCATCGCGCTGCCGTTCTTCGGCATCGTCTCGGAGATCTTCCCGGTCTTCAGCCGCAAGCCGATCTTCGGCTACAAAGGTCTGGTCTACGCCACCATCGCCATTGCCGCCCTCTCGGTGACGGTGTGGGCGCACCACATGTACGTGACGGGCGCCGTCCTGCTGCCGTTCTTCTCGTTCATGACCATGCTCATCGCAGTGCCTACCGGCGTGAAGTTCTTCAACTGGATCGGCACCATGTGGCGCGGCTCCATCACCTTCGAGACGCCCATGCTGTGGAGCATCGGCTTCCTGATCACGTTCCTCTTTGGCGGCCTGACGGGCATCATCCTGGCGTCGCCGCCGCTGGACTTCCACGTTTCGGACTCGTACTTCGTGGTAGCCCACTTCCACTACGTCGTGTTCGGCACCGTGGTGTTCGCCATGTTCGCCGGGTTCTACTTCTGGTGGCCCAAGTGGACGGGCAAGATGCTGAACGAGCGCCTCGGCAAGATCCACTTCTGGCTCCTCTTCCTGGGCTTCCACGGCACCTTCCTGATCCAGCACTGGCTCGGCGTTATGGGTATGCCCCGCCGCTACGCCGACTACCTCCCCGAGGACAACTTCACCTGGATGAACCAGTTCTCCACCGTGGCGTCGTTCGTGCTCGGCGCATCCCTGATCCCGTTCTTCTGGAACGTCTACATCACCTGGCGCAGTGCCGAGAAGGTACAGGTCGATGATCCGTGGGGCTTTGGTGCATCGCTTGAGTGGGCCACGTCCTGCCCGCCGCCGCGCCACAACTTCACGTCCCTGCCCCGGATCCGTTCGGAGCGTCCCGCCCTGGACCTGCACCACCCGGAACTCCGCCAGGTCCACACCGCTGAGTCGCCGGCTCCCGCAGCAGCGGTTCTCGGCAACGCCGACCAGAAGGACACCGCACAGTGAAAATCGAATCCTGGATCTTTGGCTCTGGAGTCTTCTTCTTCGTTCCCGTCGCCCTGGTTTACGGGTTCCTGACCAGCTGGGGTGAGTGGGTCGGTATCCTGGGCATCCTGCTCGTCGGTGGGCTCGCCGGCATGATCGGCGCCTACCTCGGCTTCACCGGCAAGCGCGTCGGACTGCGGCCTGAAGACCGCAGTGATGCCGAAATCCATGAAGGCGCTGGGGAACAGGGGCACTTCAGCCCCTGGAGCTGGTGGCCCCTGGTTCTGGGCATCGCCTGCGCCACCGGATTCCTCGGCCTGGCCGTAGGTACCTGGATCATCTTCATCGCCGGCGGCCTCGCCGTCGTGGCACTGGTTGGCTGGGTCTACGAGTACAGCCGCGGAGACCACGCGCACTAGGCAAATAAGAATAACGACGTCGGGCCCCACCAAAACATGGTGGGGCTCGACGTCGTTATGTGCTTTAAAGACCTCCTAGGAGTCCGCCTGCGCCTCCAAAAGGCGCCCAAGGTGGCGGAGGGCATCCTCCGCCTTTTTGCGTCCCAGAGCGTCGTCCACGGCGTTGTCGCTGATGGCAAGTTCCACTTCGCAGCCTTGGGGGAAGTCGGCGATCATCACCTGCAGCAGGGACCGGGCGTCCACCTTGCCGGCGCCGGGCTTGCTGATTGTGACCGGAAGTCCCGTGTCAGTGACGGCGCGGACGAATGCTGCGGCCGGACGCGCATGCAGGCCCACCGCGGCTGCCACCACGGCCTTCTGAATTGGCAAAGGGACTCCTTCTTCGGGTGACGGCCCCCATCCGTCTGTTCGCAAAATTCCAGAGATAAATATAGCTGGAGCTTCTTTCACAGGACGAAAGAGGAAGTGGTCAGCCTACTGGTCTAGACCGTCCTAAAATTGAGTCAGCAACCGACGGAGGAGAAAAGACCATGGCAGGTGGCGCCAGTGCGATCGCGGGGGAAATTGACCGCACCAGCGGAACCGCAATCTACGTCCAGCTTCGCGAGATCCTTCGCGCCTACATCGCCCAGTCTTGCCCGCCGGGATCGGCCCTCCCCTCTGAACGGGATCTGGCCGAGCGGTTCGGCCTTGCCCGGATGACGGTCCGCCAGGCCATCGACGCCCTGGTGGGGGAGGAGGTCATCGAGAGGGTGGTGGGGCTTGGCACGTTTGTCCGCCGGCCGAAGGTCGATCTGCAGGTAAAACTGACGTCCTACAGTGAAGAGATGCAGCGCCGCGGCATGGTGCCTGCGGCAAAGGTCCTCAGTTTCGAGCAGATTGGCGCCAGCGCTTTCCTGGCCCGGGAACTCCAGCTGGATGAAGGCACCCCGCTGGTGCGGTTCCGCCGGCTCCTCCTTGCAGACGGCGAGCCCATGAGCGTGGATGAAAACTTCATCCCTGCACACAGGGTGCCGGGCCTGCTTGATGGGGAGCCGCCGACATCCCTGTACAACGTCCTCAGCGAACAGTTCGGGCTGGTGATGGAATGGGGGGAGGACATGATTGAGGCCACCGCAGCGTCGCCGTCAACAGCAAGGCTGCTGAACGTGGAGGTGGGGGCGCCGCTTCTGAAAATCCAACGGCATGCATTTGTGGCGCGGGCCATGGTTGACTACTCGGTCTCGTACTACCGTGCTGACCGGTACAAGCTGTGGGTGCCCCTGCAGCGCCCGGGAGCAAGACGGTCACGCAGCCACTGACCCTCGTCCTACTCACCGGCTCCAGGGCCGGCTGTACCCCGTTCAGGAGCTACCGCGGACACACAGAACGCAGAGGAGGCCCGATCCATAATGGATCGGGCCTCCTCTGCGTTCTGGAAGCTGAACCTAGTGCGTCAGGCTCTTGCTGCCTTCTGCCGCTTCCACAGCCTCGTGGCCATGGCCGTGTGCGGCTGCCAGCTCAGCGGGCGTTGCCGGGGCGACCCGGTCCTCGAAGAACCAGCGGGAGAGGAAGGCGCGGCGCTTTTCCTTGCTGGTCACCACACCGTGCTCGTTGGGCACAGCGGGGAGGACCTGGGGCGACTCGAAGCCCACCAGCTTGTAGCGCTTGTACTCGTCCAGCGGTGCGTGGACCTCGATGAATTCACCGTGGGGGAGCCGAACAATTCGGCCGGTTTCACGTCCGTGCAGGGCGATCTCGCGGTCCTTGCGCTGCAGCGCGAGGGCTACACGCTTGGTCACGATGAAGGCGATGACCGGTCCCACAAAGAACAGTGCCCGCAGCCAGTAGGTGACGTCGTTCAGCGACACGTGGAAGTGCGTTGCGATGAGGTCGGAACCTGCAGCCGCCCACATGACGCAGTACCAGACGAACCCTGCCATGCCGATGGCGGTCCGGGTGGGGGCGTTGCGGGGACGGTCCAGGACGTGGTGCTCACGGTCGTCCTTGGTTACCCAGCGCTCGATCCACGGGTAGGTGAACATCACGGTGAACAGGATGCCGGCGGGTACCAGTGCCGGCAGCAGCACGTTGAACGTGAAGACGTGTCCGAACCAAACCTGCTCAACGTGCCAGCCGAATGGGTTGCCGGGCATCAGGCGCAGGGCACCGTCGACGAAACCGATGTACCAGTCAGGCTGGGTACCGGCCGACACAGGGGAGGGATCGTACGGGCCGTAATTCCAGATCGGGTTGATGGTGAAGAACGCGGCCATCAGGGCGATCACACCGAAGACGATGAAGAAGAATCCACCGGCCTTCGCTGCGTAGACAGGACCGAGGGGGTATCCGACGACGTTGTTGTCATTGCGTCCGGGGCCGGGGTACTGCGTGTGCTTGTGGACAACCACCATGAACAGGTGCATGACAATCATCAGCAGGATCAGTGCCGGCACCAGCAGGATGTGCAGCATGTAGAGGCGGCTGATGATGGCAGTTCCCGGGAATTCGCCACCAAAAAGGAAGAACGAAATGTACGTTCCGATAATCGGAATCGACTTGATAACACCATCGATGATGCGCAGGCCGTTGCCGGACAGGAGGTCATCCGGGAGTGAGTACCCGGTGAACCCGGCCGCCATGGCCAGGATCAGCAGGACACAGCCCACGACCCAGTTCATTTCGCGCGGGCGGCGGAAGGCGCCGGTGAAGAAGACCCTCAGCATGTGTACTGCAACCGACGCTACGAACAGCAGCGCTGCCCAGTGGTGCACCTGGCGCATGAACAGACCGCCGCGGACATCAAAGGAGATGTTTAGCGATGAGCTGTAAGCCACAGACATCTCCACGCCCTTCAGCGGCACGTAGCCGCCGTCGTAGTGCGTTTCAGCCATGGACGGGTCGAAGAAGAACGTCAGGAAGGTGCCCGAGAGCAACAGGATGACGAAGGAGTACAGCGCCACTTCACCGAACATGAATGACCAATGGTCGGGGAAGACTTTACGGCCGAATTCCCGAAGAATTCCGGAGCCGCCGACACGGGAATCGACAAAGTCGGTAAACCGTCCGGTCTTGGTTTTGGCAACGAAAGCGGGTTCAGCTGTTGATGTCGCGCTCATGCTCATCACGCTCCCAGTAACTTGGTCCTACGGGTTCATGGAAGTCGCTGGTAGCGACGAGGTAGCCCTGGTCATCAACTGCGATGGGCAGCTGGGGGAGAGGGCGGCTGGCGGGGCCGAAGATCACCTTGCATTCCTGCGTGAGGTCGAAGGTGGACTGGTGGCACGGGCACAGCAGGTGGTGCGTCTGCTGCTCATACAGAGCAACCGGGCAACCGACGTGGGTGCAGATCTTCGAGTAGGCAACGATGCCGTTGTAGCCCCAGTCTTCGCGGCCCTTGGAGGGGTGCAGCGATTCGGGATCGAGGCGCATGAGCAGCACAACGGCTTTTGCCTTCTCGTTGAGCTTGCCCTCCTGGAGCTCGTTCAGCCCCTCGGGGATGACGTGGAAGGCGGAACCGATGGTGACATCCGAGGCCTTGATGGGAGTTCCGTCGGGGTCCCGGGTAAGGCGCTTCAGCTTGCCGTCCTGCGGGGCCCACATGGTGTGTGCGAGCTTGTCGTCAGGGCGGGGTCCCAGGTCCCCGAAAATGGCGACGGCGGGGAGCGGCGCCAGGGCGACAGCACCGAGGAGAGTGTTGCGGATCAGCGGGCGGCGCTTGATGCCCGTTTCTTCCACAATGTCATCGACGATGCGGACAGCAGCCTGGCGGTCCTCTTCGTAGCGGATGGCGTGCCGTTCCTCGGAGACCTCGTGGTCGGGCATCAGGGCCTTGGCCCAGTGCACGATGCCGGTACCGATACCCAGCATGGCGAAGGCGGTGCCTATGCCGAGCAGGGCGTTCTGGAGCCGGATGGTGGCAATGCTGGAATCATTACCCAGGTCGATGGCGAAGTACGCCACCAGGAAGATCAGGGTGCCAACAACAGAAATGCCAAATAGTAAGGCGACCTGCCGTTCTGCCCGCTTTGCGGCCTTCGGGTCCGTGTCAGCCAGGCGCAAACGATGCGGGGGAATTCCAGGGTCCTGGAACTTCTCCACCTCATTCTGACCAGCCGTAGCTACGGTGCCCGAGTGGTTCGGACTGCCGTCACTATGGTTGCCCATAATTCGCCTCATCCTTCTCTCGTCCCGGCTGTTGCCGGGTTAGTTTCTAATATCAAGCTGCTGACTGGGCAGCAGAAGTTTTGTGCGTCCTGCGGAGCGTCAGGAGGTCCTGGAGGTGAGCCAGATGGTGAAGGCGATGATGATGCCAAGACCGGCCACCCAGACGAACAGGCCCTCGGCTACCGGGCCAAGCGAACCCAGGTCGGCGCCGCCCGGCGAACCGGTGGTTTCGATCTGCTTCAGGAAGGTGATGATGTCCTTCTTGCCTTCCGGCGTGATGTTCGCATCGTTGAACACCGGCATGTTCTGCGGGCCCGTGGCCATGGCTTCGTAGATGTGCTTGCCGGTGACATCGGCGAGGGCAGGCGCGAACTTGCCCTGGGTGAGCGCGCCACCGGCTGCGGCGGCGTTGTGGCACATCGCGCAGTTGGTCCGGAAGAGCTCGCCACCGGCAGCTGCGTCGCCGCCACCGTTTGTCAGCTCATCCGAAGGAATTGCCGGGCCGGCTCCCAGAGAAGCCACGTAAGCTGCAAGCTGTGAGGTCTGCTCGTCATTGAACTGGACAGGCTTCTTCATGGCCTGGGGGCCGTTCATCTGCATCGGCATGCGGCCGGTTCCGACCTGGAAGTCAACAGCGGCAGCACCCACACCAACCAGTGAAGGAGCATCCTTGGAACCGCTGGCGCCCATGCCGTGGCAGGTGGCGCAGTTCGCGGCGAACAGCTTGCCGCCCTCTTCGACGTCGCTTGCGCTTGCGGTGGTGGTGCTCGCCTTGGCCTCATTCATCGAGGTTGCCACGGTGTACAGCCCGCCCGTGATGAGGAGTCCCATCAGAAGCAGCGCTATTGCTGCAAGTGGGTGACGCCGCTTTTGTGAGAGTGCCTTCACGTGGTGGTTCCTTTATTCGATCCTGCGCCGGCTCCGGGAGCCGCTACCTGAAATTCTGCCTCTTGTAGAAAAAGAATCAAAGCTGGCTACTTGAGTACGTAGATGACCAGGAAGAGGCCAATCCACACGACGTCAACGAAGTGCCAGTAGTAAGACGTGACGATCGCGGATGTTGCTTCGAAATGTCCGAACTTCTTCGCCGCAAAGGACCGGCCCATGATGAGCAGGAAGGCAATCAGGCCGCCGATGACGTGGAGGCCGTGGAAGCCGGTGGTCATGTAGAAGGCCGAGCCGTAGGCGTTGGAGGAGAGCGAGACGTGCTCGGAGACCAGCATGGCGTACTCGGTGGTCTGGCCGGCCACGAAGAACGCGCCCATCAGGAACGTCAGGGTGAACCATTCGTTCATTCCCCAGCGGGCGAACTGCAGGGCACCTCCGGTGCGGCGGGGCTGCAGGCGCTCTGCAGCGAACACGCCCATCTGGCAAGTGAAGGAACTGGCCACGAGGACGATCGTGTTTACGAGCGCAAACGGGAAGTTGAGCTTGGCTGTCTCTTCGGCCCACATCTGACCACTCGTGGAGCGGAGCGTGAAGTACATGGCAAAGAGACCGGCGAAGAACATCAACTCGCTGGACAGCCACACAACGGTTCCTACAGAAACCATGTTGGGGCGGTTCAGCGTGGGGTGCGCCGGGGTACTGGGGGCATGGGTCGCAGATGTCACATAGACATTATGTCTGTAAAAGTCCGTGCTGCCCAACGCAAACCGCCTTTTCGGGGGACTTTTTCTACAAAGACGCGAAATTGCCGGGAAAAGTTCCCGGCACCGTTCACATTGGTCACCGCCTGCCATCCCTCGATAGCATCAGCAGGTGACTTCACAGGCATCCGCAGCTCCCGGCAACACCTGGCCCCGCCTGATCTCCGCACTGATCAAAGGCACTGACCTCACGGCGGAGAACACCTCCTGGGCCATGGATACCATCATGTCCGGCGAGGCGACGCCTGCGCAGATCGCCGGTTTCCTGGTGGCGCTGAGCGCCAAGGGGGAAACCGTGGATGAACTGTCGGGCCTGGTTGAAGCGATGCTTGCCCATGCCAACCCGGTGGCGATTTCCGGCGAGAAACTCGACATCGTCGGGACCGGTGGTGACCAACTTAACACCGTGAACATCTCCACCATGGCCGCTCTTGTCGCTGCCGGCGCCGGTGCAAAGGTGGTCAAGCACGGCAACCGGGCCGCGTCGTCGTCGTCCGGTTCCGCGGACGTACTCGAAGCGCTTGGTGTACGGCTTGACCTGACGATCGCCCAGGTGGCACGCAACGCGGAGGAGGCGGGAATCACGTTCTGCTTCGCGCAGGTGTTCCACCCGTCTTTCCGCCACACCGCTGTTCCCCGCCGCGAACTCGCCATACCGACGGCGTTCAACTTCCTGGGACCGCTCACCAACCCCGCCAACGTGCAGGCATCTGCGGTGGGCGTGGCCAATGCGCGGATGGCACCCCTCGTGGCGGGCGTGCTGGCCCGCCGGGGGAGCAGGGGCCTGGTGTTCCGTGGCAACGACGGACTTGACGAGCTCACCACAACCGGGCCTTCCACGGTGTGGGAAATCCGCGGCGGCGCCGTGGAGGAACTGCGTTTCTCTCCGCAGGACCTGGGCATCAGCCTGGCCACTGTTGAGCAGCTCCGCGGCGGCGACGCGGCTGCCAACGCCGGGGTGGTCCGGGACGTGCTCGCGGGGAAGGAGGGACCGGCGCGCGATGCGGTCCTGCTGAACGCCGCGGCTGGCCTGGTGTCCTTCGACCGCGAAGCGGAGGGCCCGTTCCTGGCCCGCATGCAGAAAGCCTTCGCGCGTGCAGCGGAGTCGATCGACTCCGGTGCGGCCGCGGCGGTCCTGGACCGTTGGGTGTCCCTGTCCCGGGCCTGAATCAGCTGCCTGGGACCGCGGGCCCTGAAGGTTACTGCTCGAAACCGAGCGAGAATGCGGCGTCGAGATCGTGCTGTGAGTAGGCGCGGAAGGCGATGTGGGTGGTGGTGTGGACCACGGCGGGAACCTTCGAGAGCCGGTCCGCAATAACGTCCGCCAGGTCCTCGTGCCGGTGGACCCGCGCCACCGCAATCAGGTCCCATTCCCCGGTAACGGAGTAAACCTCGCTGATGCCTTCAATGGCGGAGATCTCCTCGGCCGTCTCGGGAATGCGGGCGGCGTCAGTCTTGATCAGAACAAATGCGGTGACCACGTTCGAACCCCTTCGATCAGTTCCGGCGCAGCAAGGCCCGGCAGGTTATTCCTCTGCTTCCAACCCTATTACACGGCGCCCATGTCCCTGGCTGCACCCGTCCTGTATCCCCGGTGCTATCTACGGCGCAGCCGTGCTGCACCGGCCAGCAGGAGGCGGTAACCGAGCAGGAAAACCGCAAGTGCCAACGTGGCCACAATGACAAACGGCAGGACAACTGTCTGGTTGGTCAATGCCCGCAGGAGCATGCCTACCACAAGCGTGCCCAACCAGACCGGGACGCCTGCGCGGATGACGGACAGGGGGCTGCGCCATGCCCTGGAGGCCAGCCATCCAGCAGCCGCACCGGCGAGGAAGGGCCAGGCGGTCAGCAGCACACCCAGGACGGGTTCCTCCCGGTGGTGCGCATCGCGCCCTATCGCGGCGAAGACAAGGATCAGCACGAAATCAGCCGCAGCCGCCGCCAGGACAACTCCTGCGGATGCTGTTGGCGTTGGCTTCGTTTTCAGGGAACTCATGTTTCGAGCTTAGCCGCCTTGCCGTGCAGGGTTGCGCGGGGGAGAGGGGCCCAGGATCGCGCTTGTGGCGCGTGCTTTCAATGGCTACGCACATGGGCAGAGAGGTACTACCGCAGACGTGGTCCTCTCCACGGTGCACTCCCGGGCCGTCAGGCTTCGCCGGGAAGCCTGAGGCTGCCGCGGGGTGATGGAGTAATGTCTGCAGGACCTGAGCCATTGCCATTCCCACCGGAGACAGCGTGAACAAAGCCTTGTGGATTTGCTGCCTGGTTGGTGCTGCCCTGGGAATCAGTTTGGGCCTCGCGCTGTTCCACACCCCGTTCTGGGGCGCTTTCCTGGGGCTGGGAGCGGGCGCGGTCGTGGGTGCGTCGTTACGGCGCAGGCACTGAAGCTGCGGGAGCCCTTTCAGCTCTACTTGACATAATGTAGATTATCGGCGTTTTAGGGAGAAGTCCGGATTGGGGCGCTGCGGACATCCAATCCCGGTTCTGGAAGCATGACGAATCCGCTGGTCAAACCCCGGCAGGACCATTGTCTTTATTCAGGCCCCCGTCAAGAATGAAGCAATGACGGTCTACGTGCGTTCACTCGAAACAGCAGTTCCACCGACAAAGCTGATCCAGTCTGAAGCCCGCGACGTTTTTGCCGCCCAGCCAGGCTTGTCGCGTTTGGGTTCACGACTGGTCAATACGTGTTTTGACAGTGCGGCGATCGATACCCGGTTCACCGCCGTCGAAGAACTGACCAACACGTCCCGGGCGGAAAACCCGCAGTTCTACGACCAGGAATCCGGCCTGCTGCTGAACCCGAGCACCAAGGTCCGGAATGACATTTTCGCGCGGGAAGCCACCAAGCTCTTCGTAGAGGCTTCCCGCGCTGCCCTGCAGGCCGCGCCGGAACTGGATTTACTTGACATAACTCATCTCGTCACCGTCTCCTGCACCGGTTTCTTCAACCCTGGCCCCGATTACAAGGTGGTGCGGGAACTCGGCCTTAGCCCCGCCGTCCAGCGGTACCACCTTGGTTTCATGGGCTGCTACGCGGCCTTTCCCGCCCTTCGTGCCGCGAAACTCTTCTGTGAGGCGGACCCCAACGCGGTGGTCCTGGTTGTCTGCGCCGAACTGTGCTCCCTGCACGTACGCACCTCCAATGACCCGGACACCATCATGGGCTCGGCCCTGTTCGCGGACGGTGCCGCGGCCGCCGTCGTCACCGCCCGGCCAGGCGCGGAGGAAACAGCCCTGCTGACGCTGGACCACTTTGAGACCGTCCTGACGCCGGTCGGTGAGGACTCCATGGCCTGGAACATTGGCGATAACGGGTTTGAGATGGTGCTGGGCAACTACGTGCCCCACATCATTGACGACCACATCGTGGATGCCCTGAAGCCCCTCCTCGCCAAGGAGCCGGAACTGGCGGCACTCCCCTACACCGCTATCCCCCACTGGGCCATCCACCCGGGCGGCCGGAGCATCCTGGACAAGGTGCAGTCCCGGCTGGGCCTCAGCGACGCTCAACTGGTGCCCGCACGCCACGTCCTGCGCAACTATGGCAACATGAGCAGCGCCACGGTGTTGTTCGTCCTCAAGCACATCCTGGAACAAGCCGTCCAGGAAGACGTGCAGGATGGTGGGCGCATCTGCTCCATGGCCTTCGGCCCCGGCCTGACCGTGGAGACCGGCCTGTTCACCAAACTCCGCCAGGCAGTGGCAGGCGGCCGGAGCAACGCTGGCCAGGACCTGGCGGCGCAAGATCTGGAGGCCCTCGAGGACAGGGACTCCGCTGAAGCGCCGGTCGCCTGACGGGGTTCCGCACATGGGAATCCTGCTTCGCCGGCGTGCCGCCGGGGACATCGAGGAAATGGATCGGCCCGACTGCGATCCCCGTCTTCTGGACAACACCTACCGCCAGTTCGGCGTCATCAACCGTGTCCTGTCGGGATGGCGGAGGCTGTACGTCCGGGAGCTTCGGACGATCACGTCACCGGGCCGTGGCCCCGTGACTGTCCTGGACATCGGTTCCGGCGGCGGAGACCTCGCTGTGATGCTGGCCCGGTGGGCCGCGCGGGACGGCAAACCGATGCAGGTCCTGGGCATCGACCCTGATCCGCGGGCAGCCCGGTTCGCCCGGCAACGGCCGCCACTGCCTGGCGTGGAGTTCCGCCAGGCGCACAGTAGTGACCTGGTCCGGGAAGGTGCGGTGTTCGACGTCGTAATCTCCAACCACGTGCTGCACCACCTTGCGCCCGCCGAGTTCCGCGAACTTCTGGCTGATTCGGAATTCCTGGCGGCCCGCAAAGCACTGCACAACGACCTCATCCGCAGCCCCGTGGCGTTTGCCCTTTTTGGCGTGGCTGCGCTGCCGTTCCGGCATTCGTTCATCCGGGAAGACGGACTCACCTCAATCCGCCGCAGCTACCTGCCGGTGGAGTTGGCGGCGGCCGCTCCCCCGGGCTGGTCCGTGGAACGCTCATTTGTTTTCCACCAGGTCCTGACGTACCGCAAGGGCTGAGATGGAAACCGATGTCCTGATCGCCGGCGGCGGTCCCGTAGGCCTTTACCTTGCTGCCGCGCTCCTGCAGGAGGGTGTGTCGGTGAAGGTCCTGGAGCAACGGCAGTCGCGGAACCGGCACACCCGCGCCATAGGCATCCATCCTCCCGCGCTCAAGGCACTCGCCGGCGTCAAGGTGGCAGCAGATATGGTGCAGGAGGGCGTCCGCATCAGGGCGGGGATGGCGGTCAGCGGCGGAAAGACCGTGGGAACGATGGCCTTCGATGTCGTCTCCACGGAGTTTCCGTTCGTGCTGGCGCTTCCACAGTTCCGAACTGAAGAGCTCTTGGAGAACCGGGTCCGCGCACTGGATCCGGGGGCGGTCGTCCGGGGTGCACAGGTCACCGGCGTAACGGACGACGGCGGCCGGGTCACCGTGGCGTTCGACTCCGGCTCAGGCGCGGGCCGGTGCAGCGGCAGCGCCGGCGCTGCGTTGCTGGCGGTGGCGGACGGCGCCCGGTCCGGGCTGCGCAACGCCCTCGGGATCCCCGTCTCCGGGCGGACGTACCCCGACCACTACCTCATGGGCGACTTCGACGAATGTACCCACTACGGGGAGAAGGCCGTGCTGTTCCTTGAGCCGGAGGGAATCGTTGAGTCCTTTCCGCTGCCGGGCGGAGTTCGCCGCTGGGTGGTGCGGCTGGACCGGCCGGCACCCCCAGGTGCAGTGGCGGACGATCTTGCGGACCTGGTGCGGGGACGCACGGGATTCCTCCCGAACGCGGCCACCAATACGATGCTGAGCGGCTTCAGCGTGCGGTCGGCTCTTGCCGGGCGGACGGTTGCCGGACGGGCCGTGCTCCTTGGCGATGCCGCCCATGAGATCAGTCCCATCGGTGGGCAGGGCATGAACCTTGGCTGGCTGGATGCCGCTGAGGTGGTGCCCGTGATCTGTGCGGCGCTGGCAGGCCGGCCGGTGGCCAGGCAGCTGCGGGAGTTTGAGAAACGGCGGAGGCAGGCTGCAGTCATGGCCAGGCGGCAGGCTGAGGTCAACATGATGCTCGGCAGGCCTTTGCCCGCTCCGCTCTTTTCAGTGCGCACGGCCGCAATAGGCGCGGCCGCAGCCGTTCCCGCCGTGAACCGTTGGGTTGCGCGGCGTTTCACCATGCACTAGTCACGACGCACCGGTCACCGTGCACTTGTCCCGTGCACTGGTCACCATGCGCTGGCACCCGCGACACCGGCCTATGCGGGGCTAACGGAAGTAGCAGTCGTAACTGTCCTGGCTCACAATGCGGCCATCGCTCACCTCAAAGACCGACGACGTCCGGGCCCTGATGGTTTCGCCCCGGTCCCAGTACCGCAGGTCCATGAGGACGGTGGCCGACCAGTCCGCCTCCACCGCCACGCGGTTGCCTTCGCACGTGGTCCGGCGGATGGTGAACTTTTGGTCCCCGACCACCTCGCGGCTCTGGTCGGCGCCGGCCAGCACCCCTGCCAGCGTCCGGGTGGAACCGTCGGGAGCCAACAAGTGCGGGGCCTCGGTCAGCACGAATGATTCGGACAGGAAAGGCCTGATGTCCGCCGCACCTCCACCCGCCTCGAGGACCCGAATGAATTCAAGGACGTGTTCCCGCGGTGACGCCGGCGGGGAAAAATCGTCAGCCATGCGCCAAACCTTATCCGACCGGTGCTGCAAGCCACTGCGCCGTTAGGCTGTCAGCATGACCCTGACTGTTCCGCCGACGACCGCCGGCGCCGACGAAATCCGAGAGACCGTGGAGCGGATCCTGGCCGCCGGGTCCCTGCCGCCGATCGTCCAGGCTGGCCATCCGGCCCTCCGCCAGCGTGCCGCAGCATACGACGGGCAGTTGTCCGCAGACCAGCTGGAGCGCCTGATCGGGGTCATGCGCCAGGTCATGCATGAGGCACCCGGTGTGGGCCTCGCCGCCCCGCAACTGGGCATCCCTCTGCAATTGGCTGTGCTGGAGGACAAATTCGACGTCGACCCGGACGCGGCGGCGCTGCGGAACCGCAGCCCGCTGGACTTTCTCGTTATCCTCAACCCGC
>Ga0308169_10000409_pt1 | contig 66758 bp, 62 predicted proteins | sample PhyBR1_2_FD_202139 | JGI IMG/M metagenome (GOLD analysis project Ga0308169, IMG submission 202139) | Phyllosphere microbial communities from UC Gill Tract Community Farm, Albany, California, United States - DLSLSB.R1 | ecosystem: Host-associated > Plants > Phyllosphere > Unclassified | place... | reverse complement strand
TGCCACGAACGGCACGATGCGGATCGCGATCTTGCGGATGGCCGTCTTCTCGACGACCGAGGTGGGGATGCCTCGCGTGGCGGGGATGTCCACGATGACTCCTGCTCGGTGGGGGTGGTACGACTCCGCCCGGCTGCTGCGTCGGGGTGGTCCGGGCTTCTGCGCGGATCGGGAGCGGGCGCATCGGTGCGCCTGATCCAGTGTGCGTCGCGCTCGATCAACTTGTCAACCGGTTGACCATTTCGCGCGTCGGCTCGGACGAGGCCGTCCGCCCGGCGCGCTGGCACTGCTCCCGCCGCAACCGGTTGACCGACCGGTACGCTCACTGCATGCCCGCGTTCAGCCCGGACGACCCCCTCAACATCCGACTCGAACTCGAGTCCGTGCCCGTCGGGTCACCCGCCTCGGTGGTCGCCCGACAGCTCGTGTCGCTGCTCACCGCCGGCGAGCTGGCCCCCGGGTCGCGGCTGCCGGCGGAGCGGGTCCTGTCCGAGCGGCTCGGCGTGGGTCGCTCGGCGGTCCGCGAGGCCCTCGCCGCCCTCGAGATCCTGGGCATCGTGCAGATCCGACCCGGATCGGGCACGTACCTGCGCGGCGGCACCTCGGACCTGCTGCCGACGACCCTGTCGTGGGGTCTGATGCTCGCGTCGAACCGCACCCGCGAACTGCTCGAGATCCGGTCCTCGCTGGAGCGCACGGCCGCGATCCTCGCCGCGCAGCGCGCCACCGACGAGCAGATCACCGAGCTCGGCGAGTACCTGGTCCGGCAGGAGGCGACGCTCGACGACCCGCAGGCCTTCATCGACGCCGACGTCCGCTTCCACGTCCTGCTGGCACGGGCGTCCGGCAACGACGTGCTCGCCGATCTGCTGCAGAGTCTGCGCTCCATGCTGAGCGTGTGGGTCGCGCGCCGCGTGCAGACCCGGCAGGCGACCGAGGCCGCGTTCCACGAGCACCGCGCCGTCTTCGAGGCGTTGCGCGCCCGCGACGTGCCCGCCGTGCAGCGCGCGATGGACGAACACATGGCCACGGCGAGCGCCCGCATCGAGCACGCGGAGCCGCTGCCCGCCGACGAGTAGGGCTCGTGCGCGGTCGCGCGCGCGCTCGCGCTCGCTTCGTGAGCAGGAATGGTCGGGTCCGTCGAGCCGACCCGACGTCCTGTGCTCACGATCAGGGCGGACGGGAGGCCCGGGGCGCGCCCGCCCCGCACCGTGCGGGGGGGGGCAGCGCCCGCCTCAGCGCGGGAGCGGGACCGCTTCGGCGAAGGACGCCACGACGCGGGCGACGACCTCGGCGGGCGGGCTGTCCCAGATCGCCTGGTTGAAGAGCTCGACCTCGACGTCGCCGGAGTAGCCGGCGCCCATCACCGCATCGGTCACCGGCCCGAAGTCGACGTGCCCGTCGCCCGGGTAGCCGCGTGAGAGCAGCGGGTCGGCCGCGATCGGGGTGGTCCAGTCGCACACCTGGTACGACGCGATCCGGCGGGCGGCACCGGCCCGGGCGATCGAGGCCGCGAGCGCCGGGTCCCACCAGACGTGGAAGGTGTCGACGACGACCCCCACGGCCGCTGCCGGGAACGGGGCCGCCAGGTCGAGGGCCTGCGCGAGCGTCGACACCACGGCGCGGTCGGCGGCGTACATCGGGTGCAGGGGTTCGACGGCGAGCTGCACGCCGGTGCCGAGCGCGTGCGGCACGAGGGCGGCGAGGGCGTCCGCCACCCGCGCACGCGCACCGCCGAGGTCGCGCGAGCCCGCTGGCAGGCCGCCCGCGACGAGCACGAGGACGGGCGCCGACCCCGGAGCACCCGCGGCGGCCAGGGCGGCGGTCTCGTCGATCGCCCGGCGGTTGTCGTCGAGTGCCCGCTGCCGTGCGGTCCCCTCGGGCAGGGTGAAGAACCCGCCACGGCAGTGCGACGACACCCGGAGTCCGGAGTCGGCCACCCGGCGCACGGCCTCGGCGAGCCCGAGCTCGGCGACGGGTTCGCGCCAGGTGCCGATCGCCCCGACCCCGGCACGGCGGACGGTGTCGAGCGCCTCGGGCAGGGTCGCGTACTTGATCGTCGCCTGGTTGACCGACAGCCGCGGGTGCGGCGCGGGCGACCCCGGCGCCACCGGCACGGGTGCACCGACCTGCGCGGCCGTGCCGGACGGCGTGCTCACGCGACCACCCCGGCTGCGGTGCGGTCGACGGCGGGTGGGGCGGGCCTCCCGGCCGTCGTCGCCACCCCGTTGACCGCGAGCAGGGCGTGCCAGCGCGCGGCGGCGAGGTCCGGGGCCTGCAGGGCGCCGCAGGCGTTCGCGAGCCGGACCGTCTCGGACAGGTGCGACAGCGAGCGGCCGGCGTGCTGGCCACCGACCATGGCGAAGGCCGGCTGGTGCCCGTTCAGCCAGGCGAGGAACGCGATGCCGGTCTTGTAGTGCCAGGTGGGGGCACTGAAGAGATGTCGGGACAGGGCCTCGGTCGGTCCGAGCAACGAGCGGTAGGCAGCCTCGTCGGGCAGGGCACGCACAGCGGCCGAGGCGAGCGGTGCGATCGCGGCGAAGGCCCCGAGCAGGGCGTCGGAGTGCACGCCGTCGCGGTCCGCGATCAGGTCGACGTAGTGGAAGTCGTCACCCGTGAACATCCGGGCGGTCTCGGGCAGCCGGGCGCGGAGTGCCACCTCGGCCGTCGCGTCGAGCAGGCTCATCTTGATGCCGGAGATCCCCGGCCCGGCGTCGCGCATGATGTCGAGCACCGTGTCGGGGCCCCGGTGCCCGCCGAAGTACCCGGCGAGGGCGGGGTCGAACGCCTCCCCCAGCCAGTGCAGGACGACGGGGGCGCTCGCCCGCTCGACGACCCCACGGTAGACGCGGCGGTAGGTGTCCGGATCGTCCAGCGCGAGTCGTGCCAGGTGGCGGCTGGCCATCAGGACCACGCCCGCCCCGGCGTCCTCGGCGTGGTGGAGCTGCCGGGCGTAGGCGTCGACGACCTGCTGCTCGGTGACGGGTTCGTCGGGCAGGTCGTCGGTGTTCACGCCGACGACGATGCGACCGCCGACCGACTGCGCCTCGCGGGCGGAGCGCGTCACGAGCTCGCGGGTCACCGCCGGGTCCAGTCCCATGTTCCGCTGCGCGGTGTCCATCGCGTCCGCCACACCCAGCCCCCACGACCACAGGTGGTGGCGGAACGCCAGGGTGGCGTCCCAGTCGAGGTCGGCCGGGGCTCCGGGGGTGTTGTCGGCCGCGACACGCGGGACGACGTGGGCGGCCGCGTAGACGATGCGCTCGGTGAGCGGTGCCGCGGGCACGGCAGTGGCGTCGACGGCCGGTGCGCCCAGCGGCGTCCGGCTCGTGGTGCCGTCGGGCGCCAGCAGGGTCAGGTCCGTCATGCGGACGCCCCGACGGTCTCGGTGCGCTGGGCGACCTCCGGCGTCTCGACCGGGAGGCGCGGATCGGCCCCGGCGGGCAGGGTCAGCTCCGGCAGGTCCACACGCCGGCCCTCGGCGCTGGAACGCAGACCGGCTTCCGCCAGCGCCACGCCGCGGGCACCGGACAGCAGGTCGTAGGGGTGCGGGCGCCCGGCGACGAGGTCCTGCAGGAAGTCCTCCCACTGGGCGCGGAACCCGTTGCCGTAGACCTCGTTGTCGGGGACCTCGAGCCACTGGCTGCGGTAGTCGGCGTCGTCGCGCAGATCGGGGTTCCAGACGGGCTTCGGCGTCGCCGTGCGGGGCTGGATGCGGCACCCGAACAACCCCACCACCGCGCTGCCGTCGGTGCCGTCGACCTGGAACTCGACGAGCTCGTCACGGTCCACCCGGACCGCCCAGCTCGAGTTGATCTGCGCCGTGACGCCGCCGGCCAGGTCGAACACGCCGTACGCGGCGTCGTCGGCGGTCGCCGGGTACGGCACACCCTGCTCGTCGGTGCGCTGCTCGATGTGCGTGACCGCGCGGGCGTAGACGGACTCGACGCGGCCGAACAGCTGCTCGAGCACGTAGTTCCAGTGCGGGAACATGTCGACGACGATGCCGCCACCGTCCTGCCGGCGGTAGTTCCAGCTCGGGCGCTGCGCCGACTGCCAGTCCCCCTCGAACACCCAGTACCCGAACTCGCCGCGGACGCTCAGCACCCGGCCGAAGAACCCGGAGTCGAGCAGGCGACGGAGCTTCCGCAGCCCGGGCAGGTAGAGCTTGTCGTGCACGACGCCGTTCGGGACGCCGGCCTCGGCCGCGAGCCGGGCGAGTTCGAGGGCCTCGGCGGAGGTCTCGGCCGTCGGCTTCTCGGTGTAGACGGCCTTGCCGGCGGCGATTGCGCGGCGGAGCGCGTCGGCACGGGCACTCGTCACGGCGAAGTCGGCGAAGACCTGCCAGCGGGGATCCGCCAGGGCGGCGTCGAGGTCGGTGGTCCAGTGCTGCAGGCCGTGCCGGGTCGCGATCTCCTCGAGCTTCGCGGCGTTCCGACCGACGAGCATCGGTTCGAGCTGCACGCGCGTGCCGTCGGGCAGCCGCAGACCGCCGTCGTCGCGGATCGCCAGGATCGACCGCACCAGGTGCTGCCGGTAGCCCATGCGCCCGGTGACGCCGTTCATGATGATGCCGATGGTGCGCGTGGTGGTCAACGCGTGCTCCCTTGCTCGCTGTGGCCCGCTCTCCGTCGTCGTGGAAAGCGCTTGCCGGAACCGTACACCACGGGGTGCGTCGGGTGCGCGGTGACGAGGTCAGCGGGCGGTGCTGGCGCGCAGGACGACCTCGCCGTCGACGGCACCGTCGGCTTCGAGCCCGAGCGCACGGCGGACGGCCCGCTCGCCGATCTCCTCGAGCGGCAGCCGCACCGTGCTGAGCGCCGGCACGACGTCGGCGAGCATCCACACGTCGTCGAACCCCGCCACGCCGACGTCCACCCCGGGCACGAGCCCGCGCTCCCGGATCGCCGCGACCGCCCCGACGGCCATCAGGTCGGTGACCGCGAAGACGCACCGGGGCACCGCCGCCCCACCCTCGGCAGCTCGGTCCAGCAGCGACACCATCGCCCGGTACCCGCCGTCGCGCGTGAACTCGGAGGGCACCACGTCGTCGTCGGGCACCCGCAGACCGTGGGCCGCGAGGCCGGCGACGAACCCCTCGACCCGGGCGTGCGCGGTGACGAGGTCCGGGTCGCCGGCGAGCACGGCGAACGAGTCGTGCCCCTGTTCGACCAGCGCACCGGCGAGCGCCGCAGCCCCGCCGAGGTTGCGGATCACGACGCCGTGCACGCCCGGGACGCCCGCTGCGGCACCGTCCAGGTCGGACACGAGCGCCGACACCCCCGCCCCCGCGGCGACGAGGCCACCGACCGCCGCCGCGACTTCGGACGGGCCGGAGCCCGTCGCGGATCCGGAGCCGATCCCGAGCCGACGGCTGACCGCCAGCACGACGGCTCGCGGGCGGAGTCCGGCGACCACGTCGAGCACCGCCACTTCGCGCGACGGGTCGCCGCCGGTGGAGGTGATCGTGACGACGAGCCCGGCGTCGTCGGCGGCGCGGATCGCGCCGGCGGCGATCGCGGCGAAGTACGGGTCGGCGATGTCGCCGACGACGAGCGCCAGGGTCGTGGTCGACCCCCGAGCGACGGCCTGCGCCTGCACGTTGGCGGTGTAGCGCAGGGCCCGGGCGGCGGCGCGCACCCGGTCCACCGACTCCTGCCGGACCTTGCGGGTGCTGCCGTTGAGTGCCCGCGAGGCGGTCGCGAGCGACACCCCTGCCCGCTCGGCCACGTCGGCCAGGGTGACGGTGCCTCGCTCGGGCATGTCGTGCCTCCAGTCAGGGTCCGCGCCGTGCGCGGCCTGTGGCGAGGATAGCGATTCCCCGCCGACCAGGGCGGGGTTCCGAGCGGCCGGTCACGCCGTCGAGACCGCAGGTCACATTGTCAGAACAACCCTCAGGAAAGCGCTTGCCAGAACGGCGGGGGTCGTGTAGACCTGGGGTCCTCGGCCGAGACACCCCGAACGCTCGCCCACGGCACATGCACGTGGTCCCGAACGAAAGCAGTGACGATGAAGTCATCCAAGAGAATGCTCGCACTCGCCGGCGGGATCGCCGCGCTCGCGCTCCTGAGCGGCTGCGCCTCCGGCGGGTCCGGGGACGGCGGCAAGGTGGACGAGCTGACCTTCTGGCTCTCCACCTCGTCCGCCCAGGAGAAGGGCTACCAGGACCTCGCGACCGCCTACGAGAAGCAGACCGGCGTCACGGTGAAGATCGTGAACCTGCCGTACGACGGCCTGCAGACCAAGCTGCGCGAGTCGGCGCAGGCGAACTCGCTGCCCGACGTGGTGCGGGCCGCGGGCATCGACCCGATCTGGAGCGGCAAGACCGTCGACCTCGCCTCGATCGTCAGCGACAAGGCGAACGGGATCGACCAGGACCTCATCGCGAAGGACAAGGACGGCAAGGTCACCTCGATCCCGTCCGACGTCACCGCGGCCGGACTGTTCGTGAACAAGTCGCTGTTCGACAAGGCCGGCGTCGCGTACCCGACCGACCCCGCGAAGGCGTGGACGTGGAACGAGTTCCTCGACGCCGCCGACAAGGTGAAGGCCGACACCGGCGCCAAGTACGACCTGGTCTTCGACTCGTCGCCGTCGCGCCTGCGGGCCTACATGTTCACCAAGGGCACCGACTTCATGCAGCAGGAGAAGGACGGTTCCTTCCCCACCGACGCGAAGACCGTCGACGCCCTGCAGGACTTCGCCGACATGAACGACGACTCGGTCATGCCGAAGTCGGTGTGGACGAGCGGCCAGGACCCGAACGCCCTGTTCAAGAGCGGCCAGGTCGTGGCGTACTTCTCCGGTGTCTGGCAGTCGTCGGACTTCGCGTCGAACATCACCGACTTCGACTGGGCCAGCGCCGCCACCCCGGCCGACCCGACCCACGCCACCGAGATCAACTACGGCGGCAACATCGTCGGGTTCGAGAACTCCGACACCCGCGGCGCCGCGGCGAAGAAGTTCATCGACTACATGTACGACCCGACGAACTACGCGAAGCTCGTGACCACCAACGGGTTCCTGCCGGTCGAGTCCGGGCTGGACATCACCTACCCCTTCAAGTCGCAGGCAGCAAAGGACTCCTTCGCGCTGTACCAGAAGGAGATCGAGGCGGCCGACCCGATCTCGAGCTCGTACGCCAAGGCAGCGTCGGAGTGGGCGGTCGAGGGCAAGGAGATCGGCACCGACCCGACCACGGCCGAGGTCGGCAAGCTCATCAACGGGCAGCAGTCGGCCAAGGAGACGCTCGACACGATCACGAAGTACTACGAGGAGCACGTGGGGTGACGGAACGGGGCCGGGCGCATGCGTCCGGCCCCGTTGTCTCTCCTTCCACAGCAGCACCACGTCGAACGAAGAGGATCATCGTGAGCATCCCCACCGCAGCCGGTGACGTGCAGACCGCCGTCCCCACCCCGGTGCCGCCCCGCCGGCCCGGAGCCGCGAAGACGACGAAGCGCCGCCGCTCCGGCGTCAGCAAGCCCGTCCTCGCCCCGATCCTGTTCGTCAGCGTGAACGCCGTCCTGTTCGTGGTGTTCTTCGTGTGGCCCGCCGTGATCGGCCTCGGCTACTCGTTCACCGACTACAACGGCGTCGTCGACCCGAAGTTCGTCGGCCTGGCGAACTACTTCGAACTGTTCGCCGACGACACCTTCTACGCCGCCCTCGGTCGCACCTTCCTGTACGCGATCGTCGCCGTGCCGCTCGGCTTCGTCCTGTCGCTCTCGATGGCGCTCATGCTCACGAGCCCCGCGGCGAAGGGACGGAGCGTCGCCCGCATCGTGTTCTTCGTTCCGTGGCTCATCTCCCCCATCGTCACCGGTGTGATCTGGCGGTGGATGTTCGGCGAGAACTTCGGCCTGGCCAACTTCGTCATCGAGTCCCTGGGCGGCAAGGCCGTCCCGTGGCAGTCGAACGCCGACCTGTCGCTGCTGGTCGTCGTCTTCGCCACCGCGTGGGCCGGGGCGGCGTTCAACATGCTGCTGTTCGTCGCCGCGATCCGGAACGTCCCGCAGTCGTACTACGAGGCCGCATCGCTCGACGGCGCCGGCGCCTGGCACCAGTTCCGCTACATCACCCTGCCGAGCATCGCGCCGACGTCGTTCATCGTCATCCTGCTGTCGTCGCTCAGTGCGTTCAAGGAGTTCGCCACCGTGCAGGCGCTCAACGGCGGCGGCCCCGGCACCGACAACAACCTGCTGGTGCAGTACATCTACACGAACGGGTTCCAGAACGCCCACATCGGCTACGCGAGCGCGGCGTCGATGGTCCTCATGCTCATCCTCATGGCCATCGCGCTGATCCAGCTGGCCGTGAACCGCCGGACGGAGTCCCGTCGATGACCGCCACGCTCCCCACCGAGACCGACAAGACCGGAAGCGGCCGTCGGGCCGGTCGCTCCGGCTCCGGCCGCTCTGGCCGCTCTGGCCGCTCGAAGGCTGTGGACACCACGCCGCGGCCCCAGGCCATCGCCGCCACGGCCCTGCTCTGGGTGTTCATCATCGCGTTCGGGTTCCCGGTGCTGTGGTTCGTGCTCAGCGCGTTCAAGCCGGGCGGCGAGCTGTTCTCGTACCCGCTCACCCTGCTGCCGAAGAACTGGTCGGTCGAGGGCTTCGCCGAGGCGTGGTCCAGCTACGACTTCGCCCAGTACTTCGGCAACACCGTGATCGTCGCCCTGGTCACCACGGTGCTGACGGTCCTGGCGAGTGCGGCCACCGGGTACGCGCTGGCGAAGTACGACAACCGGTGGCTGAAGGTGTTCTTCGTCTGCATCCTCGCCACGACGATGCTCCCCACCGAGGTGATCCTCGCTCCGACGTTCATCGTCATCCGCGACCTCGGCATGTACGACTCGCTGGCCGGCATCATCGTGCCGTCGGTGATCACGGCCACCGGCATCTTCATGTTCCGGCAGTTCTTCATCACCGTGCCGGACGACCTGGTCGAAGCGGCCAGGATCGACGGTGCGAGCGAGTTCGGGATCTTCTGGCGGATCATGCTGCCGATCTCCCGCCCGATCATGCTGACGCTCGCGATCTTCTCGTTCCAGTGGCGGTGGAACGACTACATCTGGCCGCTCCTGGTGCTCAACGACCCGAAGCAGTTCACGATCCAGATCGCCCTGCAGAGCATCGTCGGTGCCGAGAACGTGAACTGGACGGTCCTGCTCGGTGCCTCGGTCATCTCGATCATCCCGCTCGTGCTGCTCTACCTGGTGTTCCAGAAGTACGTGAACGGCGCCGACCTCAACGCGGGTCTGAAGGACTGATGGGGTTCCTCGACCTGGCCGGCCCGGCCGCCGACGCCGAGGTCGCCCGCCTGCGGCTGGCCGACGACGACCCGGCCACGCTGCAGCACCGGGAACTGATGGCGCGTGCGCTCGCGTTGGTCGGTGCGTGGGTCCGGCAACGGCCTGGAGGCCCGGCTCACCCCGCAGACGACGACCTCACCACCGCGCACGGCTGGGTCCGGCACCTCGCGACCCGGCAGTCGCCCGGCGGCACGTTCGTCGGCGGCGACAACGTGCTCTCCCCGCCGGACTCCGCGTTCACCGTCAACGACGTCTGCGACGCCCTCGAACTGCTCGCACCGCACCGGGCGACGGTGCCGGCAGCGGCCGCGCTGGCCGACGACCTCGACGCGATCGTGCACCGGGCGACCCCCGCACTGCTCACCGGTGGGGTGCACACCCCGAACCACCGGTGGGAGATCTCAGCCGCCCTCGCCCGGGTGCACCGACTCCACCCGGCGGCGGCGCTGCTCGACCGCATCGACGCGTGGCTGGCCGAAGGGCCGGACATCGACGCCGACGGTCTGTGGTCGGAGCGGAGCCCGAACTACGCGTCCGCCGTGTCCGGGCCGTCGTTCCTGGTGCTCGCCGCCGTGCTCGACCGCCCCGCCCTGCTCGACCCGGTGCGCCGCTCGCTCGACGCCACGCTCGCGCTCCTGCTGCCGGACGACACCGTCGAGACCGTGCAGTCCCGACGGCAGGACCAGTCACAGCCCTTCGGGATCGGGCCGTTCGCGCCGCTGCTCTGGCACGTCGCGGTGCTCGACGGCCGGGGCGACCTGGCCGCGGTCGCCGCCCGCGCCGCCGTGGCCGAGACCTGGCAGCCCGCCGCCGTCGCCGCGCGGTCGATGACCGATCCACTGCTCGGGCGTCCGCTGCCGGAACCCGTCGCCCTGGCGCCGGCCGTGCACACCTTCGCCGACGCACGGCTCGTGCACGTCCGCGCGCCCGACCGCAGTGTCGTGCTCTTCGCCGGTTCCGACGTCCCGGCCCAGGGCCACGTGCGGTCGGGGCTGGCGAACAGCCCGACGTTCCTGCGGGTCGTCGTCGGGTCGGTCGTGCTGTCCGACGTGCGGCTCTCGCGGGAGTTCTTCGGCCTCGGACCGTTCCGACCGACCGCGCTCGAGTCCCTGGGCGACGGACGGTTCCGGCTGACCGAGACCGTGTCCGCCGGCTACCACCAGCCGCTTCCCGCGAGTGCTCGCCAGCCGGACGGCCGCTACCCGCTCGCCGACGAAGGTCGGTTCTCCGCCGCCATGGCGTTCGGCGCCCGGTCCGTCGACACGGTGGTCCTCAGCACCACCGTCGACGTCGCGGTGACCCCGGACGCCGTCGTCCTCGACGTCGTGACCGAGGGGGCCGAAGTGCCGTGGTCCCTGCAGCTGACGTTCCGCACCGGGGGGACCCTCACGGGCGTCGAGACCGACGCCGTCACCGGGGAGCGGGTCCTGGCGGAGGGGACCGGCAGCTACCGCGTCGGTTCCGACGTCGTGACGTTCGGCCCGGGCAACGGCGCCGGTCCGGGCCAGCCGGCGTGCTACGCCCCGGGACAGGACTACGCGTTCCTCGGCGGGACCGACCGACCACCGGGTGAGCACGTCCACGTCACCGGGCGAGCCCCCGGCTCGGCACGCATCGTGATCGGGACGGGCCGGTGACACTGCCGGGCGTGGTGCTCGTCGGAGCCCGCGGCTACGGCCTGCACCACCGCGCGAACATCGACCGGCTCGTGGCAGCAGGGGTCTGCACGGTGACCGCCGTCGTCGACCCCGCGCTCGGCACGACCGCCGACGCCGGTGTGCCCGTCGTGGCCGACGTGGCAGCGGCCCGCAGGCTCGGACCGGTGGACGTGGTCGTCGTGGCGGCTCCGATCGCGGCGCACCTGCCCCTCACCCTCGATGCGCTCGACGCCGGCGCCGACGTGCTGCTCGAGAAGCCCCCGGTCACCACGCGCGACGCCCTCGACGTGCTGCTCGAGGCCGAACGTCGGACCGGCAGGGTCGTGCAGGTGGGGTTCCAGAGCCTCGGTTCCGCCGCGCTGCCGGCGTTCCGTGACGGGGCGCTCGTCGGTGCCGTCCGGTCTGCGGCCGCCGTCGGCACGTGGACCCGCGACCGGGCGTACTGGGACCGCTCCCCCTGGGCGGGGTGCCGTCGGGTCGGCGGAGTGGACGTGCTCGACGGCGTCGTCACCAATCCGCTCGCCCACGCCGTGGCGACGGCCCTGGCGCTCGTCGGGTGCCGCCGGACCGCCGACGTCGCGCGGGTCGAGGTCGAGTTGTACCGCGCGAACGCCATCGAGGGCGACGACACCTCGGCCGTCCGGGTGACCACGACCGCCGGCCTCGAAGCCACTGCCGCGCTCACGCTCTGCGCCAGGACCGAGGTCCCGCCGACCGTGCGGGTGCGGGGCGCGACGGGGGACGGCGTGCTGCACTACACGACGGACGACGTCACGATCGACGGCACGACCACACGCCTGGAGCGCACCGACCTGCTCGAGAACCTGCTGGCGCACCGGTTGCGCGGCGCCGAACTGCTCGTGCCGCTCGTCTCGACGGGAGCGTTCGTCGAGGTGCTCGAGGCGGTCCGCGCGACCGAACCCGTGCAGCTCGACCACCCCTGGGTGACGTGGGAGGGTGAGGGCCCGGCCCGGCGCCCGGTGGTGACCGGTGTCGAGGCCACGATCGAGCGCGCCGCCGACGCCCGCGCGCTGTTCTCGGAGGTCGGGGCACCGTGGGCGCACACGGCCCGCGACCAGACGCTGCAGGAGCTCCGCGTGGACGACGTCACGGTCGCCGTCGAACGCGACGGGGCCGGCACGATCGCCACGTCGTCCCCTCGGCCGTACCTGCACCCGGTCCGGACCCTCGGCGGCACCGTGGTCAGCGCACACCACCCGGGCGACCACGACTGGCACTGCGGGGTCGGCGTCGCGATCCCCGACGTCGACGGCGTGAACTGCTGGGGCGGACGGACCTACGTCCACGGCCCCGGCTACGTCTGGCGCGACGACCACGGTTCGGTCGAGGTCGTGCACACCGCGCAGCACGGACTCGGGTCGACGGAGGAGCTGGTCTGGCGGGGTCCGGACCGCGCGGTGGTCCTGCACGAGGACCGCACCCTGCGCTGGCGCTCGGTCGGAGCCGGGTGGGAGTTGTCCTGGTCGTCGTCGTTCCGCGCCCCCGGCGACTCCCCCGTGCACCTCGGCGGCCCGGGCAGCAACGGCCGGGTCGGCGCGGGCTACGGCGGCTTCTCCTGGCGGTTCCCGGAGTGCACCGGGGTCGTCGTCCGGACCGCCGACGCCGAGGGCGAGACCGCCGTGCACGGCTCGGTCGCACCCTGGATCTCCTGGTCCGCGGTGTTCGACGGCGGGCCGGCGACGATCCGCATCGAGGCCCTCGACCACCACGACCCCTGGTTCGTCCGCGCCGAGGAGTACCCGGCGATCGGCTCGGCCCTGGCGTGGGACATCCCCGCGGTCGTGCAGCCGGGCGCACCGCTCGTCCGCTCCTTCCGCGCGACGATCACCGACGGCGGTACGCTCGCCGGATGAGCACCGGGGACTGGGAAGCACGCGTCGCGACGCTGTGGGACGACGAGACGATCGACGACCACCAGCGGATCGAGCGGATGCGTGGCCTCGCAGCGGACGCCCCGCACCCGGCCCTCGGCGCGTTCGAGCTCGGCGGAGCCTTCGACTCGGGCGGCCACGAGGCCGAGGCCGACGTGCAGTACGCCGCCGCGACCGCAGCGGGCCTCGACACCGTCGACCCCGAACGCGCGGCGCGGATGGTCGTGCAGCACGCCTCGACGCTGCGGAACCTCGGCCGGGTCGACGCCGCCATCGCGATGCTCCGCGACGCCCCCGAGCACCCCGCCACGGGAGCGGCACCGCGGGTGTTCCTCGCGCTCGCGCTGCACAGCGCGGGACGCTCGGCCGAGGCCCTGCGCGTCGCGATCGAGACCGTCGAGCCGACGCTCCCCCGCTACCACCGCTCCGTCCGCGCCTACGCGTCAGCCCTCACCGAGGGCTGACGGGTCAGGCGATCGCGACCTCGCCCCGCGCCATGAGCTCACGGGCCCGACCGGCGTCGGCAGCCGGTGGACGACCGTGCAGGGCGCGGTAGTCGCGCGAGAAGTGCGAGGCGCTCCGGTACCCCACCGCCGCAGCAGCCTGGGCAGCGGTGTCCCCGAGCACGATCATCCGCCGCCGGGCCTCTCCGAGCCGCAGCCGCCGCAGGTACTGCACCGGGCTCATCCCGGTGACCTGCCGGAAGCGTGCGAACAGGGTCGACTCGCTCGTCCGGACCGCCGCGGCCAGGTCGGCGACCGACCACGGGTCCGCCAGCCGATCGGTGAGCAGGCCCGTGGCGGCCGCGACCACGTCACCGTCCCGGTTGCCGATCGCGGCCAGGATGCGCGGGGCCTGGTCGGTCTGCAGCAGCCGGAGCACGACCTCGCGGGTGACGAGCGGGGCGAGGACCGCCATGTCCTCCGGAGTGTCGAGCAATCCGACGAGTCGCGCGAACGCGTCCGCCAGCGCTGGTGTCCAGCTGCCGAGTCGGGCCGGCGGCGCTTCGTCCTGGTGCGGGCGGGACATCGCCGTCGCGACCTCGGCCACCACCGCGGGGTCGAGCTGCCAGACGACCGCGACGAATCCCGCCGGTTCTTCCACGGCGACCACACCGGCGATCACCGGCAGGTCGACGGGTGTGATGATGAAGCGCTCGCGACCCCAGAGCTGGTCGTCGTCCCCGACGATGGACCGCTTCTGGCCCGCGAGCACCACCGACACCGACGGCGTGTAGCGCTGGTACCCGAGGTCGGTCGGCGCGTCGACCCGGGCCAGGCGGAGTCCGAGCCGTCCGGCGCGCTCCGTGTCGTCGGCGTGGGCCAGGACGCTCTGCAGCGCGCGGTCCAGTCGGTCCGAGGTGACGTCGTCCATGTACTCATTCTGTCGAGCCGATCGATGCGCTGAACGCCCGTGCTGGATCCGGCAAGCAGTCCGGAGTCCTGTGCAATCGTCGACCGCCTCGCCGGACCGAGCATCGGAGCATGCAGACCAACGAAGCACTCCTCGACTCCTTGACCTCCGACGACCGACTGGCCGGCCGGACCGCGCTGGTGACCGGCGCCTCGAGCGGCATCGGTGAAGCCGTCGCCAGGGTCCTCGCCGCCTCCGGCGCGACGGTCGGTGTCGCCGGCCGTGACGTACAGCGCACGCAGGCCGTGGTGGACGCCATCACCGCCTCAGGTGGCTCCGCCGTGGCCGTCATCGGCGAGCTGAACGCGCACCCTGACGCCGTCCGCGACCTCGCTGCCCGTGCCACGGCAGCCCTCGGTGGCCGGGTCGACATCGTCGTCAACAACGCCGGCGTCTACCCGGTCGGCCCGACGGCGCTGCTCCCCGACGACGACGCCGAAGCGCTCTGGGCCACGAACGTCCGAGCACCGCACGTCCTGGTCGGCGCCCTGGCTCCGGGCATGGTCGAGCGCGGCTCGGGTGTCATCGTGAACATCGGCTCGTGGATGTCCCGCGTCGGCGTCCCCTTCACGGCGCTGTACCCGGCGACGAAGGCGGCCGTGGAGCAGCTGACCCGGGCGTGGGCCGCCGAGTTCGGCCCGCACGGTGTGCGGGTGTCGACGGTCTCCCCCGGTGCCACCGCCACGCCGGGCAACGCCGACTCGCACGACGTCCTCGCGCAGATGACGGCGGGCACACCGGCCGGCGCACCCGTCCGGCCGGTCGACGTCGCGTTCGCCGTGCGCTGGTTGGCCTCCGACGAGGCGTCCTTCGTGCACGGCGCCACCATCGACGTGGACGGCGGCATCGCCGCGACCCGCCTCGGCTGAGGCCCCCCCCCGGCCGAGCGGGCGAAACACCCGGGTTCATGCGCGGAGACACCCCGGCATTCCGCCCGCTCGGCAACCCCGACCCACGCGCACGAACCCCCACCACCGCGAGCGGGCGAAACACCCGGGTCAGCTCCCGGAGGCACCCGGGCATTCCGCCCGCTCGGCAACCCCGACCCACGCACGCGAACCCCCACCACCGCGAGCGGGCAAAACACCCGCGTCGGCCCGCGGAGGCACCCCGGCATTCCGCCCGCTCGGCAGTGCGAGCCGACGCGCGCGAACCCGCACCATCGCGAGGGGTCACGACACCCCGCAGACCGGCGGGCGAGCGGTCACGAAGGGTCGGGCGGGAGCGCGTCAGCCGACGGATCGTGACCGCTCGGCGGACGGCGACGGCGCGGCGGTGGACGCCACCACCGGCGGAGGGGAGGCGCGGTGCGGGGTGGCACCGGGCCTCCCGTCAGGCGGTGTGGTCGCCGCCCACCCGTGGGACCGGCAGCGAGTCGCTGGTCGTGCGCAGGGACTCCTGCCGGATCTCGAGCTGCGAGACGGCGAGCGCCGCCAGGTCGCGGAGGTTGGCGAGGTCGTCCTCGGTGGCCTGCCGCGGGCGGGTGTCGAGCACGGCGAGGGTGCCGATCGGCGCGCCGTCGTGCCGGACGAGCGGGACGCTGACGTAGAAGCGGATGCCGAGCGGGCCGGTGACCAGGGGGCTGTTGCGCATCTCGGGGTGTGCGGAACCGTCCGGGATCACGACGGGGACGGGCACGGGCGCGAAGCCGTTGGTGAAGCTGATGCTCCGGGCCGCCTCGTCGATGCCCTCGGCGATGTACGACTGGGACCACTCGCGGTCCTCGTCGAGCACCTCGATCAGGGCGATCGGTGCGTCGAAGAGCCGAGCAGCCATGGTCGTGGTGCGCTGCAGCGACTCGTTCGGCAGCGTGTCGAGGGTCGCCGGGCGATCGGTCTCGGGTCGCGTCGGCACCGGGGCTGTCTCGTCCGTCGGCTCGACCACGTGGTCGGGGGCGGCGGTCTCGGCGATCACGACGTCGCGGAGCATCGTGACCAGCTCGGGGCCGAGCGGACGGGCTGCGGGGTCCTGCGCAGTCATGGCGCGGAGCAGGTGCTTCCAGTGCTCGGGCAGGGGTTCGGGGACCACGGGGTCGCGGGACAGCCGCGCGACGGCGGACTCGACGAGCGAGCCCGGGAACTCCCGGCGGCGGGTGAAGCACTGCAGCAGCACGAGGCCGAGCGAGTAGACGTCGCTCGGCGGGCCGACCTCGCCGCCGCGCGCCTGCTCGGGGCTGAGGTAGGCGGCGGTGCCGGTGGTCACGCCGTCGGCGGTCAGGCGTTCGACGCCGGCGGCGAGCGCGATGCCGAAGTCGGTCAGGCGTGCGCGGGCCCGCTCGGAGGCGTTGCCGTAGTCGACGAGCAGGATGTTCGACGGCTTGATGTCGCGGTGCACGACGGCGTTGGCGTGGATGTAGTCGAGCGCCTCGGCCATGTCGTAACCGATCTCGGCGATGTGGCGCGAGGCGAGCGGGCCGACGCTCAGACGTTCCTCGAGGTCCTGCCCGACGACGAGCGACATCACGATGTAGCGCTGCTGGGTGCCGTCCTGGCTGGTGACGACCCCGGCGTCGAGCAGGCTGACGAGGTTGTGGTGCTCGAGCGACGCCAGCACGCCGAGTTCGGCCTCTTGCCGGGCGATGTCGACGATGCCCGCGTGGAAGAGCTTGATCGCGACCGGGCGGTGCAGGCTCTCGTCCACGCCGCGGTAGACGACGGACATGCCGCCCTGACCGATCGCCTGTTCCAGGCGGTACCGACCGTCGAGCAGCGGCGCGCTCGCGTCGTGTTCTTCCGTCGGGATCATCCAACCCTCGTCCTCGGCTCCGGCACCAACGATGCATCTTCGCATCCCGACGGGTATCCGTGTCGCCGAGCGGCGTTTCCCGGATCGGGGCGCGGTGCGCAGGGGCGCCACAACACCGGTGTTCGCGGGTCGAACACGCGCACGTCGCGGTGCACCTCGGCAACACCGGTGTCGTGCGCCCCTCGGTGGCGCTGGTCGGCAACGCGCGCGTACGCTCGGCCCGACGAAGGAGTCATGCCATGCCCGCGAGGTTCGTCTACTGGATCAACGTCTCCGTCGACGGGTTCGTCGAACGGGCACCCGGCGAGCACGACGGCCTGGACGGCCCCGACTGGATGCGCATCGACGAGCCACTGCACCGCGAGTTCAACGCCCGGGCCGCCGCGATGACCCTGTCCGTCGAGGGCCGGGTCGTGCGCGACATGATGGACCCGTTCTGGCCCGATGCCCGGCACGACGAGTCGATGCCCGAGTACCTGCGCGAGTACGGCGAGATCTGGACCGCGCAGCCGAAGATCCTGGTGTCCCGCACGCGGACCACCGCCGACCACGACACCCGGGTCATCGGAGGCGACGGCGACGCGATCGCCGAGCTGGCCGCGATCCGTGCCGAAGGCGAGGGCGACATCGGCGTCGGTGGGCCGAGCATCGCGAGTCAGCTGCTCGACGCCGGGATGCTCGACGAGGTCATGCTCTTCACGCACCCGTCGGTGCTCGGTGCCGGTCGGCCGCTGTTCGATCCGCCGCTCTCGGGGCACCGTCCGCTCGTGCAGCTCGACCTGCTCGAGCAGCAGCGCTCCGACAACGGCGTCACCCTGCACCGGTACGACGTCCGGCGGTCCTGAACGCTCGGGCGGTCAGTCCGCGCCGGGCGTTGCGCCGATCACGCGAACGTTCCAGGCACTGTCGCGGTCACTGTCGAACCCGTTGAAGGAGATGCTGTCGACGTCGGCACGCCAGGTTCGCCGCAGGTCGATGCGTTGCTCCCCGTCGCCGCAGGGCATCGCCTCGATGATGTGGTTCCGCGACGTTTCCCGGGAGACGACCATGACCGAACCGCTCATGTGCCCGTCACCGAAGCACGAGAACTCGAGGTGGTCGACCGTCTCCGGGTGCGCGAACGTGATCGTGACGCCACGGTCGATCTCGTCGTCGTTCCCCGTCGCGCTCTGCCCGGCGGGTTCTTCGGCGAACATCGCGCCGAGGTCCCGGTCCGACTCGGCGGCCATCTGCCGCTTCTCCCAGGCGTGCAGCGCCGCCTCGTCGACGGGCGGCCCGGCGCAGCCGGCCAGCAGCAGCACGCCCGCGATCGCGGGCAGGAGCAGGGCGGGGACGGAGCGCACGCTGTGAGCCTAGTGACGCTGCGGACCCACACCGCGGACGACGGGAGGCGCGGTGCCAGCTGGCACCGCGCCTCCCGGCCGTGGGGTGGTCGCGTCAGACGTCGCGACGGCGCGCGAGCGTCAGGGCGAGGCCACCGACGACGAGCACCTCGGCGGCGAGGACGCCGAAGCCGCCCCAGCCGTTCAGCACGACCCCGCTGTTGTCGACCGTGCTCGCGCCGTCGTACGAGTAGGCGTAGAGCTGGCCGCCGGCTGAGTCGGGCAGGAACGCCGCGATGTCCATCGGCCAGTCGACCTTCATCAGTCCGCTCATGAGTGCGAGCACCCCCGGAACGACCAGCAGGAGGCCGAGCGTGATCGCGATGCCGCCGGCGCTCGACCGGACGAGCAGACCGATGCCGTACGCGAGGAGCGCCAGCAGGGTCAGGAAGACCGACGAACCGAGGATCGGCAGGAACACCGACGGGTCGCTGACCTCCGGCTCGATGCCGTTGCCGGCCAGCAGCGGCAGCGAGATGAGGACGCCGATCCAGGTGGCGACGGCGCTGACGACGAAGGTCGCGATGGCAAGGACGGTGGCCTTCGCCAGGATCACGCCGGTGCGTCGCGGGTCGGCGGTGAACGTCGAGCGGACCTGGCCCGTGCCGTACTCACCGGTGATGATGAGGACGCCGAGCACGCCGACGACGAGCGACGAGAGCAGGACACCCACGGCGTTGGCGTTCACGAAGGTGCCGTTGGCGAGGTCCGTCGGCAGCTCCTGGCCGCCGCTGTTCGTGTTCGCCCCGATCAGCGCGGCCATGCCGATCGTGAGGACGACCAGGATCGCGTAGCACCAGAACGTGGACCGGATGCTGCGCAGCTTGATCCACTCGCTCCGCACCAGGTGCGGGAACGACAGGCGGGTCGACCCGCTCATCCGGGTCGACGGTGTGGTGGGCGAGGTGGTGGCGCTCATCGGGTGCCCTCCGATCGGTACTCGACGTCGTCGCGGGTGAGGGCCATGTAGGCCTCTTCCAGGCTCGCGCCGGTCGGGGTGAGTTCGTGCAGGGGGACGCCTGCCTGTGCGGCGATGTTGCCGACCGTCGGTGCGTCGGGCCCGACGACGAGGAATGAGCCGTCCTCGCGCTGGGTGACCGCGGCGTTCGGGCCGATGGCGTTGAACAGGCCGTTCGGGTCCGGCGTGCGGACGATGACACGGCTGACGGCGGCATCGGTGCCGGCAGCGGCGCCGCCACCGGCGACGAACTCCGCGATCGGGGCGTCGGCCAGGACCTTGCCCCGGCCGAGCACGACCACGCGGTCGGCGGTCTGTGCCATCTCGCTCATCAGGTGGCTGGAGAGGAACACCGTGCGGCCGTCGGCGGCCATGCGGCGGGCGAGCTGTCGGACCCAGAGCACGCCGTCGGGGTCGAGGCCGTTGACCGGCTCGTCGAGGATCAGGGTCTTCGGGTCGCCGAGCAGTGCGGCAGCGATTCCCAGGCGCTGCCCCATGCCGAGCGAGAACCCGCCGACGCGCTTCTTCGCGACGGAGTCGAGGCCGGTCATGTCGATGACCTCGTGCACGCGGGACTTCGGGATGCCGTGGGTCGCCGCGAGGGAGAGCAGGTGGTTGTAGGCGCTGCGTCCGGAGTGGACCGCCTTCGCCTCGAGCAGGGCGCCGACCTGCCGGAGCGGGTCGCGGAAGCTCGTGTAGGGCTGGCCGTTCACGGTGGCTGTGCCCGACGTGGGCTGGTCGAGCCCCATGATCATGCGCATCGTGGTGGACTTCCCGGCGCCGTTGGGCCCGAGGAAGCCGGTCACACTGCCGGGACGCACGACGAAGGAGACGTCGTCCACGGCGGTCTTCGGACCGTACTGTTTGGTGAGATGGCTGACTTCGATCACGGCGTCGACGCTACGGGAGCGGTGGTCGGCGCCGCGTCCGCCGTTGGGGGGAGATGTGTGCTCCCACAGGCTGACGCGGATGGGGCGGGGTGACGCGGGCGGGGGGTCGCGCTGTTTCGCGCTGGGCGACAGTTCACGCGCGCGGCGGCCCGTGAGGTGTCGCTGAGCGCGAAAGACCGGTGCGCGGTGATCAGGCGGGCTCGTGCGCCGGACGCTCATCGCCCGGGTCTCGAGCGAAGGCCAGGCTCTCCTCGATGATCGACAGCACGACCGAGAGTTCCTGGGCATCGCGCGGGCCGAACACCATGAACTCGGTCCCGTGGTCCTCGTACTGGTGCGGGATCGCCCACCCCAGCTCGGTCAGCTCGGTTCCCCGCGCGACCGGGAGACAGAGGTGGACTGAAGTGTCCTCGACGCCGTGCAGGTGCACGGGTTCGAGTCGCCCGTCCGGGGCCAGCGAGGTCCACGGGACGACGTGGGAGCGCTGATCACGGAGGAACAATGCGCGCGACGAAGCCGGGGACACCTGACTGTGCCCTTCCTCCACACCGGGCAGGGCCACAGCACGCCCGACCAACGCTCCCCACACTTCCGGTGTGGCACGGTCGGTGAGCTGACGCTGGGGGCCAGTTCCGGACACGGCTGGTCGTTCGCCGCGGCGGGCGGTGTTGATCATCCATCGACAGTATCCGACAACCCCCAAAGAGCCGTTTGACGGTATCGACCGCAGCGGCGACGATGGGCGCATGTCGAGCCTCCAGTCCCTCCGGGCGACCGCCCACCCGATCCGGCTCCGCCTGCTGTCGCTGGTGACGAGCACCGCGATGAGCGCGGCCGAGGCCGCGCGGGAACTCGGCCTCTCGCAGGCCACCGCGAGCTACCACCTGCGGGTTCTCGAACGGGCGGGGCTGGTCGCGGTCGTCGAGGTCGTGCGGCTCCGAGGCGGCGAGGCGAAGCGGTACCGGCACGAGTCGTCGTCCGAACCGTTCGACCTCGACGCCGTCCCCGATGGTGGGCACCCGGAACGCATCTCGGTGGAGGACCAGCTCGTCTACGTCGAGGCGCAGGTCGAAGAGCTCCGGCGACGACTGCACCAGCGGACCACGGGCCCTGCCGTCTCGACCGACGCCGAACTGTGGGTCAGCCCCGAGACGTGGCGGCGCGTGGTGCACCACGTCGGCCAGGCGTCCGCCCTGCTCCACGCAGCAGCACAGCGCCCGCGTACCCCGGGCACGGTGCCGGTGTCGATGACCGTCTCGATGTTCCCGATGCGGCGACCGTGAGCACGCCGACCCCGGGCGTCCTCGCCCACGCACCGTTCCGTTGGCTGCTCGCAGCCCGCACGGTGAGCATCGTCGGCAACGCCGTCGCGCCGATCGCCCTGGCGTTCGCCGTCCTCGACCTCACCGGCTCACCCGTCGACCTGGGTCTCGTCGTGGCCGCACGCTCGGTCGCGAACGTCGCGGTCCTGCTGTTCGGCGGGGTCATCGCCGACCGCCTGCCCCGCGACGTCGTGCTCGTCGCCACGTCGCTCGGCGCTGCGGTGACACAGGCCGCTGTCGCCGCGCTGGTCCTGACCGGCACGGCGACCGTCCCGCTCCTGGTCGTGCTCAGCATCCTGAACGGCGCGGTCGCCGCGGTGAGCCTGCCGACGACCGCGGCCATGGTGCCCGAGACCGTGCCCGAGGCACTCCTCCGTCCGGCGAACGCCGTGATCCGGTTGAGCATCAACGCCGGGACGATCGTCGGTGCCTCCGCCGGGGCCGGCATGGTCGCGCTCGTCGGTGCCGGGTGGGGGCTGGCGGTCGACGCCGCCGGCTTCGCCGTCGCCGCAGCCCTGTACGCGCGGATACGCCTGCCCCGTCGCGCGTCGATCGCACCGGCCGACCGTCCGTCGGTGATCGCGGACATCCGGGAGGGATGGGTCGAGTTCTCGGGACGACGCTGGGTCTGGACGGTGGTCGCCCAGTTCACAGTGCTCAACGCCGCCTTCGTCGGCGCGACGACCGTGCTCGGACCGGTCGTCGCGGACGACTCCTTCGGCAGGGCGGCCTGGGGGCTCGTCGTCGCCGCGCAGACCGTCGGCCTGGCACTCGGTGCGCTGATCGCCCTGCGGTGGCGGCCCCGGCGTGCGCTCGGCATCGGTGTCGCCCTGATGGCGGTGACCGCGCTCCCCGTCGTGGCGCTCGGGGTCGCCCCGGCCCTGCCGACCCTGCTCGTCGCGTTCGCCCTGGGCGGGATCGCCCTCGAGCTGTTCGCGATCGCCTGGGACCACGCACTGCAGTCGAACGTGCCCCGCGCCGTGCTGTCGCGGGTCTACTCGTACGACATGGTCGGATCGTTCGTCGCCGTCCCGCTCGGCGAGGCCCTGGTCGGACCGCTGGCGCACGCCGTCGGGACGAGCACGACGCTGATCGGCTGCGCCGTCGTCATCGTCGTCGCCACCGTGGTCGCGGCGTCGACCCGGAGCGTCCGTCGTGTGACCACCGAGGTGCCCCTGCCCGTCTGATCAGTCCGGCGAGGCTTCGGCATCGACCTCGTACGCCTCGAACCGGTGATCGGCCAGGATCGTGTCGACCAGCGACCGCGTCCCGGCGACGATCGTCGAGTCCCAGTCGATCTCGGTGGCGAGCACCCACTCGTGCCCTTCCGGCCAGAGCATCTGCGGGGTGTGCTCGACGCCGACGTACGTGCCCACGCGGGCGTCGTCCATCCAGGACGGGTCGCCGAGCTGCTGCAGCGACATGGAGAGCAGCAAGCAGTCCCGGGCTGGCCACGGGAAGCGCGGACCCGCGAGCGACTCCCGGAGCGCAGCCTGCTCCCGCCGGTGCTGCGCCTGGGCCCGGGCCATGTGCGCCTGCATCTCCACACGCTCGGCCGCCGTCGGCTCGCCGCTCCCCTGCCACCCGAAGCCCAACGTCGACGCGTTGAGGTCGCCCCATCCGTCCCAGACCGCCCCGACCAGGTCGTCCGGCGTCGACGTGGCGTCGGCGAGGAGCCCGGTGAGCACGGCGAGCTGCGTCGGCTCGTACCAGCCCGTTTCGGGCGGGTGGACGAGCCAGCCGTCCTCGAAGGACAGGTCGGACTCGTCGTCCCGACCGCTGAGCGTCTGCCACGACACGAGGGGATCGATCGTCCGACGGGTGCGCTCGGCGACGGCGGCCCAACGCCACTCGGTCGATTCGATGACCGGGTGGTCGTCGTACTCGTCCACGGTCGAGCGGTCTTCGCGATCCGCGCGGAGCGGGTGCAGGATCCGCGCGTACGCCTCGAAGCCGGTGCCCGCGACGCCGCCGAACGTGGCGAACTCGCCGGCCCGGGCCAACAGCCAGTCGCCGCGCGTGACGTCCGTGATCAGTTCCACGTGCCGAGCCTAGGGACTGACCGGGCAGCCGTCAGGACGTCGTCCTGACCTCGAACCCGGGCAGGTCCGGCACGGGGTCGATCGCGAGGCGGGCGTGCGTCTCGACGTCGAACCGCTCCGAGCCGTACCGGAGCTTCTGCCGTTCGATGCCCTCCGCGCTGAACCCCGCGGCGGCGGCGACCCGACACGACGCCGGGTTGTTCGTCCGGTGTCCGAGTTCGAGGCGGAAGAGACCGGCGTCGAAGGCCCAGCTCGACACACTCGTCAGCGCACGAGTGGCGAGTCCTCGGCCACGAGCATCGGCTGCCACCCAGTAGTGGGCCCACGCCGTGCCGTGCCGGAACTCGATCGCCGAGAGACCGACGTTGCCGATCGCGACCCCGTCCTCGACGATCGCCCAGTTCCTCGCATGGTCGTCGAACCGCAGGGCGCTCCTGATGTGCGCGCGGGCCTGCTCCTCGTCATCGAGCCCGACGTCCGGGAACTGTGTCGCGAGGTCCGGGTTCGACCGGCTGGTGACGAAGAGCGCAGCCGCGTCGTCGAGCGACCACGGGCGCAGTACGACGGCCATGGGTGATCTCCGCCAGTCGATCAGCCGGCAGCGGGTCCGGCGTGCGGGCGGGGCGCGCGGAGGCCGGGGAACTCGTCGTCGCGCCACTCCCCCTCGGCGCGTGTGCCATTGGTCACCGACAGCTCCTCGCGATCCCGCAGCTCGACGCGACGGATCTTGCCCGAGATGGTCTTCGGCAGCTCCGCGAACTCGACCCGGCGCACACGCGCGTAGGCGGGAAGAGCCGTGCGTGCGTACTCCAGGACCTGTCTGGCGGTGTCGGCCGACGCCTCCCATCCGGTGGCCAACGTGACGTACGCCTTGACGACGTTGAGGCGGGCATCGTCGGGAGCCGGGACGACCGCGCTCTCGGCCACGGCCGGGTGCTGGAGCAGCGCGCTCTCCACCTCGAAGGGCGACACCTTGTAGTCGGAGGACTTGAACACGTCGTCGGTGCGACCGATGAACGTCAGCTCGCCGTCGGCGTCACGGACGGCGATGTCGCCGGTGTGGAAGAAGCCGTCGCGCATCGACGACGCCGTGCGATCGGGGTCGCCCAGGTACTCGGCCATCAGGTTGACGGGCCGCTCGGTCAGGTCCAGGCAGACCTCGCCCTCGTCGCCCGGTTCGCCGGTGACGGGGTCGAGCAGCGTGACGGTGACGCCGGGCAGCGGCTTGCCCATGGCTCCGGGGGTCACGGGGGCTCCGGGGGCGTTGCCGACGATCGCGGTGGTCTCGGTCTGCCCGTAGCCGTCGCGGATGGTGAGCCCCCACGCTCCCTCGACCCGGCCGATGACCTCGGGGTTGAGCGGCTCGCCGGCCGAGATGACCTCGCGGAGTGCACGCGGCTTCGCGCCGAGGTCGGACTGCAGCATCATCCGCCAGGCGGTGGGCGGGGCGCAGAACGTGTTGACCTCGGCGCGTTCGAGCTGTGCGAGCAGGCCGGCCGGGTCGAAGCGTGCGGTGTTGTGGATGAAGACGGTGGCCTCGGCGATCCAGGGCGCGAAGAAGCAGCTCCAGGCGTGCTTGCCCCAGCCGGGCGAACTGATCGTCAGGTGGACGTCACCGGGGCGGACGCCGAGCCAGTACATGGTGCTGAGGTGCCCGACCGGGTAGGACGTCTGGGTGTGCACGACCATCTTCGGCTTCGACGTGGTGCCGGACGTGAAGTAGACCAGGCACGGGTCGGTGGTGCGGGTGATGACCCGCGGGCGTGCCTCGCCTTCAGGGGCGGGCTCGCCCAGGTCGCTCGGGTACTCCGTCCAGCCGTCGGAGTGGCCGCCGATCACGATGCGCGTGAAGGCGCCTCGGACGTCGTCGTACTTGTGTGTCTCGCTCTGGTTCGTGACGACGTGCGCCACCGAACCCCGGTCGACACGGTCCTGCAGGTCGGCGGTGTCGAGCATCGTCGACGTCGGCAGGATGACCGCGCCGAGCTTGATCACGGCGAGCATGGTCTCCCAGAGCTCGAGCTGGTTGCCGAGCATGACGAGGACGTGATCGCCCTGCTGCACGCCGAAGCCGTGCAGGCGTGCGGCGAGCCGATCGGAGCGTGCGGCCATCTCGGCGTAGCTCAGCCGCTGTTCACGGCCGTCCTCCTCGACGATCCAGAGCGCCGTGCGGCCGTTGTCGGTCGCGATGACGTCGAACCAGTCGGACGCCCAGTTGAACGTCTCGCCGAGGTCGGGCCACCGGAACCCGGCGCGTGCCGCTTCGGGAGAGTCCGCAGCGAGGAGTTGGTCGCGGGCGGCACGGTACGCGTCGGTCGGGTTCACAGAAGACACGGACCGATCATGCCGCATCCGCCTCGGAGCGGATCGATCAGGCGCGCCCCCGGAGCCAGCGGTCGAGCCAGGGGACGATGCTCGAGAGGTCGTCCGCGTCCATCGCGTCACTCGCAGCCGCACGTGCAGCCGGACTCGCGTTGAGCGCCAGCGCGCTCGGGAGCGCCCGGAAGAGCGGGATGTCCGAGCGGCTGTCCCCGACGGCGCAGCAGCGTTCGATCGGGACACCGCGGTCGCGCGCGAGCGCGAGCGCCCGGTCCCGCTTGTCGAACTCGTCGAAGTGCTCCGCGACGGAGCCGTCGTGGACGCCGCTGCGCTCCCCCACCCGGGGTCCTCCGTTCGCGACGAACCCGAACCGCCGCGCCAAGGAGCGGGTCACGGGCTGCCAGGCGAGCGACGCGAGCACGGGTTCGACGCCGTGTGCAGCACACCAGGCGACGACGGCGTCGGTGCCGGGCAACACCGGCAGGTCGTCGAGCCACCGCTCGACCGTCGCAGTGGCCGTGCCGCGCCACCCGAGGGCGTCGACCTCGCTCACCTGCTGGTTGGTGAGCTCGCCGTCGGCGTACCGGGCCTCTGCCTGGTCGAGGGCTCGCTGGTGCCCGAACCGGGCTGCCAGGAAGCTGCTGCTGGAACCGGGGGTGACGAGGGTCCCGTCGACGTCGAAGAACACGATGCCGACGGTCACGGCCGGCCGCTCCCCCGCACGACCGCGTCGAGCACCCGGATCGTCTCGTCGGTGTCGACGTGCAGGTGCGCCCCGATGCCGAGTGCACGGGCGGCCGCGACGTTCTCCGGGACGTCGTCGATGAAGAGCACCTCGGCCGGGGTCGCCTGCAGGCGGTCCAACGTGATCCGGAACGCCTCGGCATCGGGCTTGTTCACGCCGATCTCGTGGGAGTAGCAGATCGGGTCGAACACCGCCGAGAACCGGAAGCGCCGCTCCTCTTCCTCGCGGGCGCCGTCGCCCGAGTTCGACAGGATCGCCAGGCCGATCGTGCCGCGGAGTCCGGCGAGGAAGTCGTACAGCGGTTCGTTCAGGGTGCCGCAGTACGCATCCCAGAAGTCGGCGCGCATGGCGGCGAGCTGCTCGGCCGACAGCCCGAGCGCCGTGCCGATCGCACCCCAGTACCGGTCGACGACGCCGGTCTGCCGCGAGGCGTCGGGCAGGTCGGCTGCGACGAGCCGAGCGGAGAAGTCGTCCGTCGTCATCCCGAGCCGCTCGGCCCACCGCGCCCGGAAGTGTCCGGGCCACGCGGCGTCGTCGACGAGTTCGAGGACCCCGCCCACGTCGAGCAGCAGCCACCGCACAGCGGGCACGGCCGCCCCGGCCGCCCCGGCGGTCACAGCGATCCCCGCAGCTGTCGGATCATCTCGACCTCGAGCTCACTCGGGTCGAGCACGTACGCCTCGGTCGCGCCCGTCGGCTCGTAGCCGCGCCGGGCGTAGAAGGCCTGCGCGCGGGTGTTCCCCTCGTGCACGTGCAGCCGCAGGGCCGACCCGTGCGTCGCCGCCCACACCTCGATCTCGTCGAGCAGCGCATCGGCGACACCAGTGGCACGACCCCGGTGCGAGGGTGCGACGTAGACGCCGACCAGGAGCGGTCCGACACGGGGACCGGGGACGTACACCCCCATCGTCCCGACCCACGTGCCGTCGGCGTCGATCGCGGCGAGGGTCGTCCCGCCGACGTCGTGTTCACGGCGACCGCGGCGCCGCCAGTCACGTTCCTGCAGCTGCTCGGCGTCGGCGAGCCGCTCCCCGTAGGCCTTCGGGGTGTCCTGGATCATCTCGAGCCGCAGCGCACGGACCCGCTCCCAGTCGTCCTCGGTGGTCGGTCGGATCGTCGTTCCCCGCATGCCCCGAGCCTAGGGGCGACGGGCCCGGAGAAGTCGTCCCAATCCGACGGGCAGAGGGTGCCGAATCACCTGCAACGACCGGGAACCACCCGGAGCGCTCACCAGCCGCACACCGCTGGTTCTCCACCCTGCACCAGGGTGTGTTCGGCGCGCACACAGCAGCCGCGCCGAGCGCGACAACAGCAAAGGACTGATCACGATGCGTAAGAGCCTCAAGACCTCCATCACCCTCGCCACCACCGGCGCCCTCGTCCTGGGCGGTGCCGCGTTCGGCATCTCCTCCGCCCAGGCCGCGACCCCCGCCATCCACACGGTGTCCTCGTCGTCGTCGAAGATCCCCGCACCGGTCGCTTCGGTGCCCGAGGTCCTCGGTGGCTCCACCGCCGTGAAGCTCGACTCCGGCTTCACCGACGCCCTCACCTCCCTCAAGCTCACCCCCGGCGTCTCCGGCACCGCCAAGCTCGCCGACGGGTCCGTGTCGTTCCCGATCACCGCCGGATCGGTCACCTACTGGTCCCCCGACGGCAACTACCGCCCCTACGTCCAGGGCCTGCTCAACCACGACGACTCCGGCCTGACCCTCAAGGGCGGCGACACCACCGTCACCCTCGAGAACTTCGTCGTCAACCCCGGCTCCTCCAAGCTCTACGGCGACGTCCTGGTCAACGGCAAGGTCGCCGTCAACAACGCGTTCCTGTTCGAGCTGCACGGCGGCTCCCTCAAGCCCCTCCAGCTCGAGGGCGACAACGCCATCCTGACCGGCACCACCGTCCACATCAGCGAAGACGCCGCCGGCCTGCTGAACAAGACCTTCGGCACCGACGCCGTCAAGCGCGGCCTCCTCGTCGGCACCGCCACCATCACCGCACAGATCAAGTAACACCCCAGCACCACGATCGGCCCGGACCACGCAGCAGCGCGGTCCGGGCCGATTCGCGTCGTGGGAACCACAGCTCAGCGGGCCCGCGCTCGGTACGCCCCGGGCGCGCTCCCGCAAGCACGGGTGAAGTGCGCGTAGAAGCTCGACTGCGAGCCGAACCCCGCGGCGTGCGCGATCTCCGACGTCGTCATCGACGTGGTCGCGAGCAACCGCTGCGCTTCGGCCACTCGGCACCGAGTCAGGTACTCCCCGATCGTGGTCCCGACGTCCTGCCGGAACACCGTCATGGCGTAGTGCGGATGCAGGTGTGCCGCAGCGGCGACGTCGGCGACCTCGATCGGTTCGCGGAACCGGTCCACGACGAACCGCACCATGTCGATCACCCGGTGCATCGCGTCCGCGGTGCCGTGCCCGCCCTCCGCGCGCTGGTCCACGGCGTCGCGGTGGTGCCGCAGCAACCGGCGCACCAGGGCCTGCGCTTCGAGGTTCGCGATCACTCCGGCTCCGTCGTCCGCGAAGTCCCGTTGCCACGACGACAACATCGACTCGACGTCCCGCCCGGCCGCACCGGTCGGCACCACGACGGGACGGTTCAGCAGCATGGCACCGAGGTCGTGGTCCGGAAGCCCCCACGCCAGCACCTCGCCGAGCGGTATGTGCACCCACCGGCACTGTCCGGTCCCCGTCGCGTCACCGACGAGCTGGTGGGGTGTCCATCCCCAGAAGAGCGCGATCTCCCCCGCGTTGACGCTCACCGGCTCCCCGCCGAACCGGTAGTCGAGCCGTCCCTCGAGCACGAGGTTGATCTCGAGGTCGTCGTGCCGGTGTGAGGACGGCATCATCGGCGCCGGGCCGCGATGGCTCCAGTACGCCGCTTCCACCGTCTCCACGTCGAGCACGGTGCCGAGCCTACGTCAGCGGCGTGGACGACCCGGAGTCCGATCCGAGGATCCTGGAACCCCGCCGTCCGAAGCCGGAGGCCCCCGGGCCCCGGCGCTTCCTACCGTCGTCACATGACCAAGATCACCATCATCGGCGCCGGCGGCTTCGTCTTCCCCTTCCGCCTCATCGGCGACCTCGTCTCCTTCCCCGCACTGCAGGACGCGACGTTGCACCTCATGGACCTCGACGCGGGCCGGGTCGCCCGCACTGCGACCGCAGCCCGCGAACTCGTCTCCCACCACGGCCTCGGCGTCGAGGTCCTCGAGACCACCGACCGGCGCGAGGCCCTGGCGGGTGCGGACGTCGTCATCATCACGTTCCAGGTCGGCGGCGTCGAGTCGTACAAGTGGGACGTCGAGATCCCCCGCAAGTACGGCATCGACCAGGCCGTCGGCGACACCGTCGGCCCCGGCGGCGTCTTCCGCTTCCTGCGGTCGGTCCGTGCCTACGAGGACATCGCCCGCGACGCCCTCGAGCTCTGCCCGGACGCCCAGTTCATCAACTACGCGAACCCGATGGCGATGGCCACGGCGTTCCTCAACGCGAAGGGCCTGCGGACCGTCGGCCTCTGCCACAGCGTGCAGGGCACCACCCGCATGCTGGCCCGCACGCTCGGCGTGCCGTACGACGAGGTCGAGTTCGTCAGCGCCGGCATCAACCACCAGGCGTGGATCCTCGAGTTCAAGCGTCGCAACGGCGAGGACCTCTACCCGCGTCTGCGCGAGGTGATGGCGGCCAAGCACCAGCGCGGCGTCGCGGCGTCCGACCTACACGACGACGACGGCGACCACAGCGAGGCGGCTGCCGCCGCGAGCAACTACGAGGGCGGCAACGAGCAGGTGCGCACCCAGCTGATGCGCTCGTTCGGGTACTTCGAGACCGAGTCCAGCCACCACGCCAGCGAGTACGTGCCGTACTTCCGCAAGGACCCGGAGACGGTGCTCGAGTACATCCCGGAACGCTGGGACTACTACGAGATCTGCCTGGCGCACGACGAGCAGGGCGACGTGGACACGCAGCTCGAGAAGCTCAAGGCCGACCTGACGCCGAGCGTCGAGTACGGCGCGAGCATCGTGAACGCGATCGTCACGGGGGTCCCCGCTGTCGTCTACGGCAACGTCCCGAACAGCACCGGCGTCATCCAGAACCTGCCGTCCGACGCATGCGTCGAGGTGGCCTGCCTGGTGGACGGCAAGGGCGTGCAACCGACCTCGTTCGGCGAGCTCCCGCCCCAGCTCGCCGCGATCAACCGCACGAACACGAACGTGCAGACCCTGGCGGTGCGCGCAGCGCTGACGGGCAACGTCGAGCACGTCCACCACGCGGTCGCCCTCGACCCGCTGACGGCGGCGCACCTCACGCTGGACCGCATCGCCGAGATGACCGACGAGCTCCTGCACGCCCATGCGGCGCTGCTCCCCGAGTCGCTGCGTCCGGCGGACGCGGGTGCAGCCGCGCACACGGCCGACCGGGAGGCCCGCCCAGCGCTGGTCTGACACCGTCGCGCCCGACGTGGGGTCGGGTCCGCAACCGCGCCCCCACGTCCGGCTCGCGCCGACGCGCAGCCGCGCGCCGCGCCTCCAGTCCGTCCTGCACGGCACCACGACCTCAAAGGAGAGGACCATGCCGACCAGACCATCCCCCCTGCTCGCCAGACGGGGGTTCCTCGCACTCGCCGGTATCTCGATGGCCGGAGCCCTCGCCGCCTGCGCGGGCCAGGGAACCGCTGCCCGCGGCGGCACGAAGCACATCCGCCTGTCCACCTGGAACATCCCGACGGACATCACGAGCTACCAGGTGATCGCCGACGAGTTCGTCGCGGCGCACCCGGGCACGAGCGTCTCCGTCGAGGTCACGACCGGCCAGTTCCACCAGTGGTTCATCACGCGGCTCGCCGCCGACCTGGCGCCGGACGTCATCCGGATCACCCCGCAGCAGATCGGCCGGTACGCCGCGAACGGCAGCCTGGTCGACATCTCGGGGGCCGTCCCGGCGGACTACCGGCAGGACTACAGCGACCCGTTCTGGGCGATCGGCGCGCGGGACGACGGTGTGTACGGCGTCTTCCAGCACACCGACAACTTCATCACCTACTACAACCGCGACGTCATGGAACGGATCGGTGTCACGCCACCGCAGGCCCTCGGCGACGCGTGGACGTGGGATGCGTTCCTCGACGTCGCGAAGGAGGTCAAGCAGGTCACCGGCAAGTACGCGTTCGGGTACGGCTGGTCGTCGCCCGAGACCGCGTACCGGTGGCTGCCGCTGGTCCACCAGAACGGCGGCGCGTTCCTCGGGGAGGACGGCGCGACCCCGTCGATGGACACCCCCGAAGCGATCGACGCCCTGGCCTTCGGCCGGAAGTGGTACGCCGAAGGACTCGCGACGACCGGCAACCTCAGCAAGAGCGGCGGCGGTGACGTCTCGCGGAACCTGTTCCTGACCGGGCAGATCGGCATGATGCTCAACAACCCGGAGTCGATCGCGCAGCTCGACACCGACATGCCCGACAACTGGGGCACTGCCCCGATGATCCGCAACGTCGGCGAGGCGAGCGACCTGGGCGGCAACGCCCTGGCCGTCACGAAGTCGAGCAAGCACCCGGAGCTCGCGGCCGAGCTCGTGGCGATGATCACGTCACGGTCGAAGATGCAGCAGTTCTGCCACGACGGCAACTGGCTGCCCGCCCGGAAGTCCCTCGACGCGAAGGACATCGGGTACGCCGCGAACACCGACACGATGCAGCGGTTCATCGACCAGGGGACGACGATCCCGCTCTCGATGGTGAAGGCCGAGAGCGGCGAGTACTTCAGCTCGCTCAACGCGGTGTTCGCCGACTACCTCGACCTCTGCCTGCTCGGGCAGCTGAGCCCGAAAGAGGCCTCGAACCAGATGATGGAGGCGATGCGCAGTGTCACTGCGAACTGAGACCGCGCCGGTCCGCACGACGGCGTCCACCGCCCCTCCGACCGGCGGACTCCCCGCTGGCGACGGTGCCCGCCGAAACCGGGGCCGCTTCGTCCCGTACGTGTTCATCGGCCCCGCGGCGCTGCTGTTCCTCGGCTTCTCGCTCATCCCGATCATCACGGCGATCGCGCTGAGCTTCCAGGACTCCAGCACCTCGCTCGGCGACGGCACCTGGGTCGGCGGGAAGAACTTCGTCGACATGGGCTCCGACCCGCTCATCGGGACGGCGCTGCGGAACACGCTCGTGTTCACGCTCGGCACCGTGCCGACCTCGATGGCGATCGGGCTCGCCCTGGCGGTCGCCCTGAACCGGCCGCTGCCCGGACGCTCCGTGTTCCGCGCCCTGTTCTTCGTGCCGATGGTCGCCGCCGGCGTCGTGGTGGGCGTCATCATGTCGTGGATCTTCAACGGCGACTACGGCGTCGTGAACAACCTGCTCGAAGCGCTCGGGATGGGGCGCGTGCCCTGGCTGACCGCTCCGGGGTGGGCGATGGCGACCCTGGTGGTCGTCGTGGTCTGGACCCGGATCGGCTTCTGCATGGTGATCTACCTCGGCGCGCTGCAGTCCGTGCCCGCCGAGCTCAAGGAGGCCGCCGCGATCGACGGCGCCTCGCGCTGGGTGCGGTTCCGGACCATCACGTGGCCGCTGCTCCGCCCGACGACGTCGATCCTGCTCATCCTGAACGTCGTGTTCTCGTTGCAGGCCTTCGACGTCATCTACGTGATGACCGGCGGTGGCCCTGGCTTCTCGACGACCGTGCTGATCCAGTACGTGTTCCGGTCCGCGTTCATCGATGCCCGGATGGGCTACGCCGCGGCGCTCGGACTGGTGCTCGTCGCGATCCTGCTCGTGTTCACGCTGCTCCGGCAGCGCGCCAACCGCAAGGCGGAGGAGATGCTCTGATGGCCGTACTCGATGTCCGCGGTCCCCGCCGCCGTCCGGCTGGAGTCCGCTCCCGGCGTCGGCCCGGTCGGTGGGTCCTCGTCGCCGGGCTCACCGCCCTGGCGATCCTGATGGTGTTCCCGCTGTACTGGATGGTCGTCTCGGCACTCACCCCCGGCGGGCAGTCGCAGAGTGGCACGTTCTCGCTGTTCCCGACCCGGCCGACGTTCGAGAACTACACGCAGGTGTTCAGCACGCAGCCGGTCTGGCGGTGGCTCGGCAACTCCGCGCTCATCACCAGCGTCGGCACCGCCTTGAGCGTCGTCGTGTCGCTGATGGCCGGGTACGCACTCGCCAAGTTCCGGTTCATGGGCCGGGGGCTGCTGTACTCGGCGTTCCTCGTCACGATCATGATCCCGATCCAGGTCACCCTGGTGCCGAGCTTCCTGGTGGTCGCCAAGATCGGCCTGGTCGACTCCCCCTGGGCGGTGATCCTGCCGACCGTGTTCGACGTCGTCGGGATCTTCATCGCGCGGCAGTTCATGCTCGGGGTGCCGGACGCCCTGATGGAGGCCGCTCGACTCGACGGTGCCGGGGAGTTCCAGACGTTCTTCCGGGTGGTGCTGCCCTCGTGCGGCCCCCTGGTGGGGGTGCTCGTGATCCTCGGGTTCATGACGCGGTGGAACGACTTCCTGTGGCCGCTCGTCGTCCTGCAGGGAAACGAGAACCTGACGGTGCCGGTGGCCCTGTCGACCCTGACGAACAACCCGGCGTTCAGCTCACCGTGGGGAGCCGTGATGGCGATCGCGACCGTCACGGTGCTGCCGTTGCTCGTGGTCTTCCTGGCGTTCCAGCGGCAGTTCGTGCAGGGCATCGCCTCGACCGGCATCAAGTAGGGCGCCGGGCGGTTCCGGGCCTACCACTGCAGTGGCCATGGGAAAGGAACGACGGGAGGCACGGTGCCAGCTGGCACCGTGCCTCCCGTCCGTCGTCCGCGTCAGCGGATGATCGAGATGTTGTCCGCCTGCGGACCCTTCTTGCCGGATCCGATCTCGTACTGCACGTGGTCGTCCTGGGCGAGCGGCCGGGAGCCGGTCGCCGCGACGATGCTGGAGAAGTGTGCGAACAGGTCCTCGGACCCGTCGTCGGGGTAGATGAATCCGAACCCCTTGCTGTGGTCGAACCACTTCACGGTGCCCGTGGGCATGGCGGTCAGCACGGCGTCAGTGGATGCGCAGCTGCGCGACCATGGGGCACGCGAAGGGGTCGCGGGCGGCGAGGCCGACGCGGTTGAGGTACCGGACGACGATGCCGTACGAACGCAGCAACGTGGTCTCCGTGTAGGGCACGTCGAGGGTGTCGCAGTGGTCCCGCACCAGCAGGCGGGCCTGCTTCAACGCCGGACGCGGCATCGACGGGAACAGGTGGTGCTCGACCTGGTAGTTGAGCCCACCCATCAGGAACGACACCCACCAGCCGCCACGGATGTTGCGCGAAGTCCGCACCTGGCGGGAGAAGAAGTCGACCTTCGCGTCGTGGGCGATGGTCGGCATGCCCTTGTGGTTCGGAGCGAACGAAGCACCCATCATCACGCCGAACACGGCCAGCTGCACCCCGAGGAACGCACACGCCATCCCGAACGGCAGGAACCAGAACACCACCGTCAGGTAGATCGCGAACCGCGCCACCAGCAGGATGCCCTCGAGGACGCGCCCCCGGACGTCGCTGCGTCCGCCCGTCCCGCGGAGCACCGACATGACGGCGGCCCGGTGCAGGTTGATGCCCTCGAGCGTGAGCAGCGGGAAGAACAACCAGCCCTGGTTCTGCACGAACACCCGGAGCGGCCCGTTCTTGACAGCCGCTGCGTCCTCGGGCAGGAAGCGGATCGCGTCCGGCGCGATGTCCGGGTCCTTGCCGACGGTGTTCGGGTTGCCGTGGTGCCGGGTGTGCTTGTTCATCCACCACGAGTAGCTCAGCCCCACCAGGAACGTGCCGAGCCAGCGGCCCGCGCGGTCGTTCCACTTCTGGGACTCGAACACCTGACGGTGCGCAGCCTCGTGCGACAGGAACGCGAACTGCGTGAACAGCACCCCCAGCGCACCGGCCACGATCAGCTGGAACCACGAGTCACCCAGGAACGCGAACGCGACCCAGGTGAGGGCAAGGCTGCCGACGAGTGCGCTGAACAGTGCCCAGTAGAAACCGGTACGACGGCGGAGCAGGCCGTTCTCCTTCACCTGCGCCAGGAGCGCGGAGTAGGTCGAGGTGCCCTTTCGGGCTCCCGTAGCGGGGCGAGTGCGGGTGTAACCCGGAGCGAGCGGAGTAGTGGTCATGTGGACCGCTTTCAGTCACGGATCGGTCCTTCGACCGGTTCGAGAGAGTTCACGCGATTGCGCTTGCGGCGACCCTAGGGGCCGAACTTGCGTGTTCACCGTGGTGTCCGGAACACGTCGCACGACCTTCGAGATCACCCCGCGTGTCGCTCCGGACCCGCTGCGCACGCACCGGACGATGCGCGCAACGTCTGGCCCGGGTACTCGCCGAATCGGCGGAAGTAGGTGCCTGAGAAGCGCCCCAGGTGACGGAAGCCCCATGTCAGGGCCGCCTCGCTCACACTGGTCTCCTGCCGGCTGCCGGACTCCAGCGCCGCGCGCACCCGGTCGAGCCGCATCCGCAGCAGGAACGTCATCGGCGAGACGCCGTGTTCCCGCATGAACGCCGTCTGGAGCGTGCGGGGGCTCACACCCACCGCGTCGCAGATGTCGGCGAGGCAGAGCTGCTGATCGCAGTGTCCTTCGAGGTACGCCATGGCGAGTTCGACCGTCGACGGGGTCACGGCACGCCGGAGGATCACGGGCACCCGCGTCCCGAACGCTCCGAGGACGGCCTCGACGAGCGCGACCTGCGCGCTGGTCCTGGCGCCCTGGGTGAAGCCGTCACGCGTCGCGGTGACCGCCACCTGTTCGACGCACCGGCGCAGGTGTTCGAGCACCCCCGCGGCGGGTTCGGCACCTCGGTCCGGCAGCTCCGGCGCCGCGGCTCCGAGCGAGGAGCGCACCTGGTCGAGGAGTGACCGGTCGATGCTCACCAGCTGCAGCGTGCCCGTCGGGGCGCGGACGGAGAACTCCCCCGACGTCGGCATCCGGACGGGCGTGCCGGGCCGGGTCTCGAGGACGGCACCGTCCTGGACGGCGATCCGGACGCCACCGGTACTCGACCACCCGACGACGATGCGGTCGACGGGTTCGAAGGTCCCGGAGAAGCCGGAGGTCGCCGACGCCGTGACGAGGCTCACGCATCCGTCCCGGCGGGTTCGGTACCGGAACCGGAAGGGCAGCCGGGAACTGTCGTCGTCGACGTCGAAGCGGACGTCACGACCGTGCCCGGCCTGGGCGAGCACGCGCGCGGCGAAGGACCGGTCGGTGCCGGAGCGTTCGGTGTGGCGGCGCTGGGTGTCGATCCGCGCGGTGACGGTCCGGGCCGCGTCGTCCCCGTGGACCGCGGTCAACACGGTGCCTCGTCGAGGTGCTGTCCGCATCGCTGCTCGAACCAGGAGCGGGCGTCCCGCAGGCTCGCAAGCCGTTCCTGTTCGTGCAGTGTCGCCATGAGCGTGCAGTCGACCCCGTCGACAGTGCGCTCGACGCAGCCGAGGAGCATGTCCGGGTCCCCCCAGGCGGATGCAGCGTCGACGACCCGCCAGCACCCGGCGTCGACCGGCTGCACCCGGATGTCCGTCGGGTCCGTCGGGGCGAGTGCCCGGATCCGTTCGGTGTGGACGACCTGCTGTCGCACGACGGAGTCGATGACCATGGTCGAGGTTCCCTGTGCGTGTCCCATCGCGCCTCCCTGTCGGTTCGATGTGGTGCACTGCTTCGACCAGCGGCGCACGAGACACTTTCAGTATCAACAGGACGTTTCCCGTCACGTCAGGGGTTGACACCTGACCGCGTCTGGCGGATCATCCGCGGCCCGGATCGGGGTCCTGGCAACGCACCGTGGACGGTTCCCGTACGGTCGGCCCATGAACGACGGGAGCGGTGCGGCACGGGACGTCCCGCCTCGGCTCTCACGTGCTGTGCGGGACGCGCTCCGGTTCGTCCAGGAGCACGCGACGACCCACATCACCGTCACGGACGTCGCCGCGGCGGTCCAGCTGTCGCCGCGGAGTCTGCAGAAGCGGTTCCGGACGGAGATCGGGCAGACGCCGGGCGCCTTCCTGCGCGCAGTGCGGCTCGAGGGGGTGCGTCGTGACCTGCAGGCGGCATCCGGCACACCCGACCGGCGGACCATCGCGGCGATCGCCCAGCGGTGGCAGTTCAGCAACGCGGGTCGGATGGCTGCGGCGTTCCGTGAGGCCTACGGGATCGCGCCCTCGTCGGCGCTGCGCTCCTTCGCGCCCGAGGACGGCGAGGACTGCGCGCCGAGCCTGTCGGACCGGAACCAGCGGCGCTTCCGGCTGGTGCTGGACTGCGAGGTGGACGTCGACGACCCCCAGACGGTGCTCGCCGGGGCGCTGCAGCGTGCTGGGGCCGGTCCATGGCGCGACTACCGGCCGGACGGCGGCAGCGAGGACCTGATGGCGTTCCTGCTCGGCAACGCGGTGCGGACGGTGGTGCGCGAGACCTCCGGCCTGACGCTGGTGGCCCTGGACGCGATGCTCCGGGTGCAGGACGAGCAGGGGACGTACCCGCCCGCCGAGCTCCCGGCCTGGCGTGCCGGCCCACCGCCGAACGTGCCCGCGCCGTCCGGATCGTCCGACACCGCCCAGCGCGTAGGATCGAGAGACGGCAGGGAAGGCGCCCATGGATGACGCATTCGAGCGTGCACTCCGTGCGCTCCGGTCGGCGGACGTCGCCGACGACCAACTTAGTCGGCCGTTCGCGCTCGCGCTGCCGATGGGCGGTGTCTCGATCTCGACCTTCGGTGAGCTGTGCCCGAGCGAGACCGTGTCCGCGACCGACGAGGTCGCCACCCGGATCGACGAGATCCAGCTCGACCTGTCCGAGGGACCGTGCTGGGCCGCGCTCTCGACCGATGCCCCGGTGCTGGAGACGGATCTGGTGGAGCGTCCGAACGCCGCGTGGCCAGCCTTCAACGAAGCCGTCCGGAGCGAACCCGTCGGCGCGGTCTTCGCCTTCCCTGTCGCCTTCGGGCCGTTCCCGCTCGGCGCGATCGACGTGTACGTCCCGCAGCCCGCGACGATCGAGGACGACACCGTGCGCCAGGCCATGACCCTCGCCTCCGCAGTCAGCCGCCGGGTGCTCCGCCGAGCCCTCCGCTCCATCGCGGACCAGGACGACGCCCTGCTCGACCGGAGCCCGTCGTCCAGGCGTGTGGTGCACCAGGCCACCGGTGTGGTGCTCGCGCAGCTCGACATCAGCCCCGAGGACGCCTACCTGCTGTTGCAGGGCCATGCCTTCGCCCGCCGGACGACCATGCGCCGGGTGGCGGAGGAGATCCTCGACGGCACGGTCCGGTTCGAGAAGCGAGGCGACCTGATCGAGGAGGTCCAGTGACGACGGTAGGCCGAGAAGCCCGGATCCTCGAGACGTTCACGTCGCTCGCCGACACCCTGGTGGACGCCTACGACGTCGTGGAACTGCTGCAGACCCTGGTCGAGACCTGCGCCGAGGTACTCGGCATCGATGCTGCGGGCATCCTGCTGGCCAACGACGACCAAGAGCTCGAGGTCGTGGCCTCGACCTCTGAAGCGAGCCGGCTCGTCGAGGTCCTGCAGCTCGACGCCGAGGCCGGACCCTGCATGACCTCGTTCGCGACCGGACGGGTCGTGGCCTGCCCGGACATCGAGTCAGCGCCGGCGGAGTGGGCGATGTTCCGCACGGGCGCGGTCGAACTCGGGTTCCGGTCGGTGCACGCCGTCCCGCTCCGGCTGGGCAGCACCGTCATCGGCACACTCAACCTGTTCGGCATCGCCGTGGGTGCCCTCGGGGAATCGGACCTGCGCGTCGCCCGTGCCCTGGCCGACGTGGCGACGATCGGCATCCTGCACGAGCGGTCCCTGCGCGAACACGAGGTCGTCCGCGCGCAGCTGCAGCGCACCATCGGCTCGCGCGAGGTCATCGAGCAGGCCAAGGGCGTCGTGTCGTACCTGCGGGGTGTCTCGATCGAGGAGGCCTTCGCGGTGATCCGCGGGTACGCGCTCGAGCACCGCGAGCCGCTCTCCGAGGTGGCCCGCGCGGTCGTGCAGCGCCGACTCGTCCCCTGACGACCGCGGGCGAGCAACCCCGACCGCGGGGGAGCACGCACGACCACGGGCGAGCAACCACGGCCCCCGCCGCCCGCTACGGTGAGCGGATGGGCAAGGTCACGCTGCAGGACGTCGCCGCGCACGCCGGCGTCTCGATGAAGACCGTGTCCAACGTCGTCCGTGGCTACCAGCACGTCAGCGACCCGATGCGCAGCCGGGTGCAGGCCGCGATCGACGAACTCGGGTACCGCCCGAACGTCTCGGGCCGGTCCCTGGCGACCGGACGCTCGAACATGCTCGCCTTCGCGTTCCCCGACCTCCGACGCCCGTACTTCGCCGAACTGGCCCACGTCTTCTCGCGGGTCTGCGCCGACCGCGGCTACCAGCTCCTGCTCGAGGAGACCGCCGGCGACCCGGACGGTGAGCGTTCCGCCGTGCGCGGGCGTGAGGCCGGGGTGGTCGACGGGGTCGTGATCCACCCGCAGGTGCTCACGCCCGAGGCCATCGACCGGATCCGCGGCGACACCGCCGTGGTGTTCCTCGGCGAGGACGTCCGGCCCCCGCACGCCGACCAGGTCGTCATCGACAACGCCGGTGCCGCCGCCGAGGCCGTCGCGCACCTCGTCGCGCTCGGCTGCCGCCGCATCGGGTTCTTCGGGCACGAGACCGGCCCGTCGTCGCGCACGTCCGGACTGCGCCTGGACGGCTACCGCGCCGGACTCGTCGCCGCGGGTCTGCCGCTCGACGACGCGCTGCTGGTCCCCCGCGAGGTCGGCGACGCCGCCGGTGCCGAGGTCGCCTTCGGTACCGCGCTCGACGCCGGACTCCGCGTCGACGGGCTGCTCTGCCGCGACGACCTGGCCGCGCTCGGGGCGCTCCGGGCCATGCGCCTGCGCGGTCTGGACGCGCCCCGCGACGTGGCCGTCGTCGGGTGGGACGCGGTCGGCCTCGGTTCGAGCCTGGTGCCGAGCCTGACCTCCGTCGCGCCCGACACGGTCGCCCTCGCCGACACCGCGCTCGACCTGCTGGTCGAGCGGATGGACGGCTCCGACGTGCCCGGCCGGCTGGTCACGGTCGGCCACCGCCTGCTCGTCGGCGAGAGCGCGCCGTACGCCGACGGCACGTCCGACCGGGCGGCGCACCAGGGCGCGTGAACGGCGGACTGGAGGCCCGTGGCGGCGCCGCCACCCCTCCCTCGCAGGCTCGGTCGGCGCGGCCCGCGTGCCGCTGGCGCGACACTGCTGAGCGAGCCGCGCCCGTCCGCCTTTCCCCCGTCGCGTGCCGTCAGCGACCTGCGGGAGCCGACTCCCCCGGGTGCACGCTGCCGAGCAGTTCGACGACGACGTCCCGCAGGGCGTCGGGCAGCCCGACGGTGCCGAGCTCGACGATGCGGTCCGCACGCGGCAGATCCTTCGCCACGACCTCCCACGCCTCGAGCTTCTCCGCGTTGCCGGCCTGCGCGCCCTCGAGGACCTGCCGGACGGCGTCCCGCGCGTCGCCCCCGACGACCGGAGCACCGACCAGCGTGATCGATCCGCCCGACGCCGAATCGACGGACAGGTCGACGGAGAACCGGTCGACCGAGCGAGCCGATGTCGGTTGCCCGTCGGCCGGCGCGGCGAGGAACGTGATCCGCCAGTCGCGGTGGGCGGGGACGACGTCGAGGGCTCCGGTGGTGCCGTGCACCCGGAACTCGGCGTGTTCGGGATCCCAGGTCAGACGGGTCCGGGCGGTGCGGCTGCCCTCGCCCTCGTGGTCCTCGACCAGGGTGAACTCGCCGGGTGCACCCGGTGCGACGAGGACCTCGAACGCCGTCGGGTTGACGGTGGCGTCGAGCTGGTCGGCCGCCGCGAGCGGCAGGACCCCGCCGTCGCGCAGCAGGGCCGGCACCGTGTCGAGCGTGCGGTGCAGGTCGACGAACCGGTCACCCGCGTACACCGTGCCGGTGAAGACGTCGGTCCAGGTGCCCGGCGGCAGCCAGGCCCGGGCGACCCCGTGCCGGCTGACCGGGTCGCGCGGCGCCACGATCGGGGCGACGAGCAGCTCCGAACCGAACGCGTAGGTGTTCGGCACCCGGTACGCCTCGTCGCGGCGCGGCTCCAGGTGGTAGAGCGGCCGGACCAGCGCGGTGCCCTCGGCCGTGCCGTGGTTCATCGTGTGCAGGTACGGCACCAGGCGGTGGCGGAAGCGGAGCGCCTCGCCCATCGCGGCGCGGGCCTCGGCCGGGAACACCCACGGCTCCTTGCGGATGAACGGGTTGTTGGCCGAGTGCAGGCGCATGATCGGCGAGAACACCCCGAACTGCACCCAGCGGGTGGCGAGCTCGTCGTCGCGGACGCCGCGGGTGTGGCCGCCGATGTCGTGGCTCCACCAGGGGTAGCCGATGTTCGCGGCGGTGGCGGTGAACTCGGGCTGGAACGCCAGGGACGCCCAGGACACGACGGCGTCGCCGGAGAACCCGACGGCGTACCGGTGGCTGCCGGGGCCGGCGTAGCGCGAGAAGGTCATGCCGTCGACGGGGGCCGGTGCTGCGTCGGCGTCCGGGCCCGCGTCGGCGCCGCCGGACGGCGCGTGTCGTGCCGAGTCGAGCAGGTGGAAGTGGTTGAGCAGCCACAGCGGGTCCACCCCGGGCAGCCCGGTCTCGCGACCCTGCTGCCAGTCGATCCACCAGAAGTCGACGCCCTGCTCCTCGAGCGGGCGGTGCAGCTGTTCGAAGTAGGCCTGCAGGAACCGGCGGTCCGTCGGGTCGAACGGGATCGGCTGCTCGGTCTCCGGGTCGACGCCCATCGCCCGGGCCACCGCGGGGTAGGCATCCTCGAACGCCCGCACGCCGTCGGCCGGGTGCAGGTTCAGCGTCGTGCGCATCCCCCGGCGGTGGAGTTCGGCCAGGAACGCCTCGGGGTCCGGGAACAGCGACGGCTCCCACGAGTACCCCGTCCAGCCGTTGCCGAAGCGCGGCGGCACCGAGTCGACCCGGTGCCAGTCCATGTCGATGACGGCGACCGAGAACGGCAGGTGTTCGTCGGCGAAGCGGTCCAGCAGCTCGAGGTACGAGGTGTCGCTGTACGGGTGGTACCGGCTCCACCAGTTGCCGAGTGCCCACCGCGGCATCCGTGACGGCGGGCCGGAGACGGCGTGGTACGTGCGGAGCGCAGCGTCGTAGTCGCGGCCGTACGCGAAGACCGTGACGTCGCGGCGACCGGGGACCCGCGTGCCGATCCAGCCGTCGTCGGCGAACAGGAACGACTCGCTGTCGTCGAGTGCGGTGATGCCGTCGCGGGCCAGGATCCCCGCCTCGAGCGGCATCCGGCCGTCGACGTCGTCGAGGGTGCGGCCGGTGCCACCGAGGTCACGCGGCTCCTGCCCCCACCGCCAGCGGTTGGCGTCCGGTCCGGTGGTCTCGACCACCAGCCCGCTCGGGCTGAAGGGGCGGCCGTCGTAGCGCAGGCGTGCGCGGTCGGTGGTGACGACGACGCCGTCGGTGCCGGTGCCGTCGGTGGCGGCCGTCTGCTCCACGGTGAAGGCCGGCACGGGCAGGCGGCGGCGCAACGCGAAGGTCGAGGCGCGGTCCTCGAACCCGCCGTCGTCGCTCCACTCGATTCGGAACGCTCCGGCGTCGAGCACGGTGATGCGCCAGCGGTCGCCGGTGACGACGGCTGCGGGGTCGGCGACCGGGTCCGAACCCGGGAACGGACGGATGGTGGGGAGGACGGTGCCGGTGGTGCCGGTGGTGCTGCTGCTCACGTGGTGCCTCTCAGCTCTTGACCGCACCCTGGGTCACGCCGCTGATGACCCAGCGCTGCGCGAACAGGTAGACGATGATCGTGGGGGCCATCGCCATCAGGTACGAGGCGAAGGCGACGTTGTAGTCGGTTCCGAACTGACTCTGGAAGATGTTCTGCACCACGGGCAGGGTCTGCAACCCCGGGTCCGCCGTGATGAGCGACGGCATCATGAAGTCGTTCCACGATGCCAGGAACGCGAAGATGCCGACCGTCGCGTTCATCGGGCCGAGGAGCGGCAGGATGATCCGCCAGAAGATCTGCCACGTGGACGCCCCGTCGATGCGGGCGCTCTCCTCGAGTTCGACCGGGATCGACCGCAGGTACGCCGAGTAGAGCAGCACGCTGAACGACAGTTGGAACATGGCGTGCAGGATCCCGACACCGATCGGGTTGTCCAGGCCGATCTCGGCGGTCAGCTTGATCTGCGGCAGCGCCACCACCGGGAACGGCAGGAACATCGCCGCGAGCAGGTAGACGAACGAGTACCGGAAGAACCGCTTGTGCCAGTTCCGGACGATCGCGTACGAGGCGAACGAGCTGAGCAGGAGGGTCGCGACGACGGTGAGCGCTGCGACGCCGAGCGACACCGAGAAGGACACCGGGAACCGGGTCAGCTGCCAGGCCTCGGCGAACGAGCCCGGGTTGAACGGGAACGGCAGCGAGAGTGCATTGCCGTCGACGGACTGCTCGGTCGTCTTGAACGCCATCGAGAGCGTCACGTACAGCGGGACGAGCACGGTGAGCGACGCGAGGCCGAGGACCACGGTCAGCGCCCAGTTCGTGCCGCCCAGTCGTCGGCGGTGTCCGCGGCCGGAGCGTCCGCCGCCGCCGGTGGTCACGGCTCGGGTGTCGGTCGGGGGTCGTGTGTCGGTGGCGGTCATGCGAGTCGCAGGTTCCTTCCGCGGGTCGCCGCGAGCTGCAGCACGGAGATGAGGACGGTGATGATGAAGAACACGGTCGCGTTCGCCATCTGGTAGGCGTAGTCGCCGCCGGTGAAGCCGCCGAAGATCGTCATCGCGACGCTGCTGGTCGCGCTGCCGGGGCCGCCGTTGGTCAGACCGACGATCACGTCGTAGGCGCCGAGGTAGCCCTTCACACCGAGCACGGTGTTGATGACGATGAAGCCGCCGAGCAGCGGGAGCGTGATCGCCCGCAGCTGCTTCCAGCCGGTCGCCCCGTCGAGTGCACTGGCCTCGTACAGCTCCTCGGGGATGGACGTCAGGCCCGCCGTGTAGATGAGGAGCGCGCCGGGCACGGTCTGCCAGGCGGACACGATGACGATCGCGAGCCAGGCCAGGTTCGGGTCGCCGAGGATGCTCTGCTCGAGCGGGCCGAAACCGACGCTCGTGGCCAGGGCCGGCACGGTGTTCGAGAACAGGAAGTTGAACACGTAGGCGACGATGATCCCCGAGATCACCATCGGGATGACGAACACCGACCGCAACCCGGCGGCGAACCGGATCTTCTTCGCCAGGGCGATCGCGAGCGTCAGCGCGACGACCTGCGTGACGACGACGGTGACGGCCGCGAAGCCGAGGGTGAACCCGTACGACGCCAGGATCGCCGGGTCGGAGACGAGCGCCTTGTAGTTCTCGACGCCGATGAAGTCCCACTGCCCGAACCCGAGGTAGTCGGTGAAGCTGTAGAAGACGCCGACGCAGGCTGGGGCGACGACGAACGCCGTGCACAGCACGAGGGCCGGCACGAGGAACAGGTAGTACATGCCCTCGGTGCGGCTGAGTGAACCGACGCCGCGGGAACCCACACGACGGTGCGTGCGGGCTGCGTCGGTGGCCGGCCCGGACGTCGCCGGGTCGGTGTCGCGGGAGAGCGGGGTCTGCATGGTCATGGTGACTCCTGGTTCCTGGTCCGGCTCAGACCGTCGCGGAACGGCCGGCGAGCCGCCGCCAGTCCGAGTCGAGCCGCCGCAGCATCGAGGTGAAGTCCCCGCTCCGGATCGCCGACTGCAGGTAGTTGCCGAGCGGGATCGACGTGGGGATGAAGGTGCCGGCGCCCTGGTAGAACGCCGCGTCGTCGACGTACTGCTGCAGGCCGGCGAGCCGCTCGTCCTGCTGCGGCGGTGCGTCGATGCGGGGCGAGTACGCCAGGTTGTCGCGGTTGTAGGCGTCGATGACATCGGGCTGCATGAGGAACTCGACGAGCTCCTTCGCCTGCTCCGGGTGCTCGGACGCCGTGGGGATCCAGAGCCCGAGGTCGATGTTGACCCGGGCCTTGCGGTCGGCTGGGTCGTTCGACACCGGCAGGGCGAAGGTGCCGACGGGCAGCTCCTCGTCGATCAGCGCGATCTGCCCGAGCGCCCACGGGCCCTGCAGGTACATCGCGGCCTCGCCCTTGCCGAACGCCAGGTTGCCGTCGGCGTAGGCCCGGGTGGCGTGGTCGCGGTTGAAGAACGACGAGATGGTCTTCGCGCGCTCCATCGGCACCGCGAAGTCCTGCTCGAACGACACCTCGGAGTCCGGGCCGACGTCAGCGCCCAGGGCCTTCATCTTGCGGAAGAACGAGCCGGTGTCGACGAGGCTGCCCACCGAGTAGTCGAACAGGCCCTGCCAGAGCGTCCACGTGTCGCGGTCGGTGGCGTAGATCGGCGTGACGCCGGCCTTCTGCAGGGTCCGGCAGACCTCGACGAAGTCGTCCCACGTCGTCGGGACCGGCAGGTCGTGGTCGGCGAAGATGCGCTTGTTGTAGATCACGCCGGCCGCGGCGAGCGAGTACGGCAGCACGCTCGTGCGGTCCTCGAACGTCGCGTACTGGTTCGTCAGGGTGTCGATGTCGGGTCGGACCCGCGCGGCCGACGGCAGGTCGCCGAGGTCGCTGAGCACGCCGCGCGAGATGTACCGGGCGAGCTCGAGGTTGTCGTTGAAGCACCCGACGTCCGCCGGTTCGCCGCGGACGAACTGCGGGGCGATGGCCGCGGTGCTGTCGTGCACGACCGACGTGCCGGCGTGCTCCCCCTCGAACTGCCGCAGCAGCTTGTCGAAGTACGCGATGACCTCCTGCTTCTGCTCGTAGAAGCGGAGCGTCGTGGCTCCACCGGCGGCACGCCCAGGGGTCGCGCACCCGGCGAGCGCCATCGTGCCGAATGCGATGCCTCCGGCCGCGCCCGCGAGGAACCCCCGCCGGCTCACCGCGGCCTGGAGTGTTGCGGTCCTGCTTCCCACCATCGGGTCTCTCCCTCGTTGCCCATCGTCGCGCCGGCTCCTGTTTACAGCGCTGTAAAGCGTACGTCAACGTTGTAATCGCATGTGGCGGTGGTCAGTGCGCCCTACGGACGGGAGGCACGGTGCCAGCCCGCCCCGCGCCTCCCGTCCGCCGCGCAGCGTTTCCACGGCCGTGCCCCGCCACCCACTGGGACGGACGCGCCACAGAACTGACAGGATCGTCTGATGGCGCAGGACGAACGGGACATCGCCCTCCGGGTGGGGCACGAAGAGCTCCGCATCCGCGGACTCTACGAGACCATCAGCATCGTCAACGACGTGATGGTGGCGCTCTGGTTCATCGTCGGCAGCGTCCTCTTCTTCTCCGAGAGCACCACGACGGCCGGCACGTGGCTGTTCCTGATCGGGAGCATCCAGCTGCTCATCCGCCCGGTCATCCGGCTGTCGCGGAGGCTCCACCTGGGTCGGGTCGGCCGCGGGAACCCCTCGGAGTCCGCGCGCGACTTCTGACCACGACACGCCTGGCAGAACACACAGGAACGCGAGCAGGCACCATGGACTGCATGGCAAGCACCACTCCTCCCCTGCCCGGACCCGTGACCACGACACCGCAGTTGCGGCGGTGGGTGTTCTGGCCCGCCGCCGTCATCGTGCTGGGGTTCGTGGCCTTCACCCTGATCTCCCCCTCCACCGCCGAGGCGATGTTCCTCGGACTGCAGGACGGCATCGTCCAGAACTTCAGCTGGTACTACGTGCTGATCGCCGCGTTCTTCGTCGGCTTCTCGCTGTTCGTCGGCTTCAGCCGCTTCGGTGACATCAAGCTCGGCAAGGACCAGGACGAGCCCGAGTTCTCGACCGGTTCGTGGTTCGCGCTGCTGTTCGCCGCCGGCATGGGCATCGGCCTCGTGTTCTACGGCGTCTCCGAGCCCCTCAGTCACTTCGCCTCCCCGCGCCCGGGCGTCACCGGCAACGAGAAGGAACTCGCGCAGCAGGCACTGACCCAGACCTTCCTGCACTGGGGCCTGCACGCATGGGCGATCTACGTCGTCCTCGGCCTCGCCCTGGCCTACGCGATCCACCGCCGGGGTCGCCCGGTGTCGATCCGCTGGGCGCTCGAACCGCTGCTCGGCAACCGCGTCCGCGGCGGCTGGGGCAACCTGATCGACGTCATCGCCCTGGTCGGCACGCTGTTCGGTGTCGCGACCTCGCTCGGCCTCGGCGTCATCCAGATCGGCGCCGGACTCGAGAGCGCCGGCATCGCCGACAGCAGCATCGTCAGTCAGATCGCCATCATCGCGGTGATCACCGCCGTCACGATCGTCTCGCTCGTCACCGGTGTGACCAAGGGCATGAAGATCCTGTCGAACTTCAACCTGCTGCTCGCCGCCGCGCTGCTGCTCTTCGTGCTCATCGTCGGTCCGACGCAGTTCCTGCTGCGTGACTTCGTGCAGTCGATCGGCTCCTACCTGCAGAACATCGTCGGCCTGTCGTTCAACGTCACCGCGCAGCAGGGTGCCGAGGGCGAGGCCTGGCAGGGCGCCTGGACCACCTTCTACTGGGGCTGGTGGATGTCGTGGGCGCCGTTCGTCGGTGTCTTCATCGCCCGCATCTCCAAGGGCCGCACGGTCCGCCAGTTCGTGTTCGGTGTCCTCCTGGTGCCGACCGCGCTCACGTTCCTGTGGTTCGCCGTCCTCGGTGGTGCGGCCATCCACCGCCAGACCGACGGTGCAGGCGGCCTCGTCGGCTCGGACGGCTCGGTCGACATCGAGGGGTCCCTGTTCGCGCTGCTCGGTGACCTGCCCGCCGGCGTGGTGCTGACCTACGGCGCGATCCTGCTCATCGGCGTGTTCTTCGTGACCTCGTCCGACTCCGGGTCGCTCGTGATGGCGATGATCGCCTCGGGTGGCGACATCGAACCGAAGAACTGGCTGCGCGTCTTCTTCGCCGCGGTGTCGGCACTGCTCGCCGTCGCGCTGCTGCTGAGCGGCGGGCTGAACGCACTGAAGACCGCGGCGATCACGACCGCGTTGCCGTTCAGCATCGTCCTGATCCTGACCTGTTGGTCGACGATCATCGCCTTCACCCGCGAGCGCCGGGCCTACGACAAGGCCGAGCGCGAGGTCCTGCTCGAGCACGTCGGCGCCTACTACGGGCTCGAGGTCGAGGCACCCTCCGAGCGTCCCGCACGGTCCGCTCTCGGCCGTCCGTGGGCAGCGGTGAAGAGCCGCGTGCGCGGTGGCCGCGGAGCCGCGGCTCCGACGGTGGAGGCCGGTGCGCTCGAGGACTTCCCCGTGCGCCCCGAGTCGATCTCGCCCGACCCGGCGGTCGACCCGAGCCTCGACGCGCGTCCGACGTCGGCCGACACGTCGGCGACGGTGCAGCCCGAGCGCTGACGCGCCGTCGACGCGACCACCTGACGGACGGGAGGCACGGTGCCAGCTGGCACCGTGCCTCCCGGCACGGCCGTCCCGCCGCTGGCGCGTCGCGCCGGTACCGGCTGCTGGGGCCCGCCTTCCGTCCGTCGTCCGTCAGGTGTCGGTCCGCGCGGACGCGACCTCGAGGGTCACGACGACCGCCGCCACGGCGAGCGCGGTGAGCGGCAGCGACACCGCCGGCACCGCGATCGACGCGAGGACGACGAGCACCAGGGCCACCACCGCGGCGTTGGCCCGCGTGGACAACGACGGCCGGATCGCCAGCGCCCAGATCGACAGCACGAACACCGCGACCGGCACCGCGACGGTCGCGGCGACCGAGGCGGACGACAGTGCGACGTGTCCGGCGTCGGCGCTGACCGCGACCTCGATGCCGGCCGGCAGCGCGCCGGCGGCGGCGAAGACGAAGAAGTGGCCGTAGCCGAACACGAGCGCGGTGGGCAGCGAGCGGATGTGCGCGTGCTGCTCGCGGGAGAAGTAGATCCACCACATGCCGACGGTGATCACCAGTCCGCAGCCCGCGAGCGCCAGCAGGGCTCCGAGGTGCTCGGTGTGCGCGAGGGCGTCGATCACCGCACCGGCCGAGGCCACCAGTCCCTCGCCCAGGACGATGAGGGTGAACAGCGAGAACCGCTCGGCCAGGTGCCGGGTGTGCCACGGGGTCGTCCCCGTCGAGGTCTGTGCCCAGATCGGCACGGAAAGCTCGGCGAGCACGAGGAACGGTGCCGCGTACCCCCAGACGTCGTCGGGCAGGGCCAGGGAGAGCACCCAGAGCAGCTGCACGACCGTGACGCCGACGGCGTGCAGGACGGCGGTGCGGCGGGAGCGGGTGGAGGACACGGCGGCGCGGATCCACTGCCCGACCAGCGCCAGCCGCATGACGACGTAGCCGATGACGCCGATCGTGAAGTCGTCCTCGACCATGGCCGCGTGCACCCCGGCGGCGAGGACGAGCACCCCCGCCATCTGCACGAAGGTCATCACCCGGTAGAGCCAGTCGTCGGTGTCGAACGACGTGGCGAACCAGGTGAAGTTCATCCACGCCCACCAGATCGAGAAGAACACCAACCCGTAGGCCAGGACGGCCGACGTGACGTGCCCCTCGACCTCGATCTCGTGCAGGTTGGTGGCGGCGAACCCCACGGCGACGACGAACACCAGGTCGAACAGGAGCTCGAGCGGACTCGCTGCCCGGTGTCGTTGGTCGGGGTCGCGCGGCACCATCCGGCGCAGTCCGATGGTCGGCATGGGGCCAACGGTAGGGCATCCCCAGAACGCGGACTGCTGACGGCGGGACCGGTGCTGCCGATCTGTCCGGGTGCAGGCCCAGCACCACCAGACCCCGCCGTCCACGGCCGTGTACGTCGTGCGCGGCCGAACCGTTCCGACAGGAGTCCCGGTGAGCTCACCGCGTCCCGCCGTCCGTCCCAGGTCGTTCCGCCGAGCGGCCGTCAGCGCCGCAGCCGGCGCCCTGACCGTCGCCACACTGCTGGCGTCCGCCGTCACCCCGGCGCACGCCGCGACGTCCGACACCCGGCGGTCGCCGGCCGATCCGGGTGCTGCGGTTGCCGCACCGCAGGGACAGCCTGGAGGCTCGTCCCGCGTCGGTCCCGCCGCCGACGGCGTGCAGGTGGGTGCCGGCTCCTACGCGCCGGCCCCGCCCGACGAGATCACCGACATCGCGGACGTGCGGAAGACGCTCGACCAGGAGCTGTACATCGATCCGTCGAAGGCCGGCGAGCCGGTGCCCACGAACCAGTGGTGGACGGACCTGCTGGTCAGCAAGTACTCCGGCGACATGTGGGCGTACCCGTTCGTCTCGTCGAACAGTGCCGCCGGCACGAAGCTCACGATCCCGACGCGGTGGAACAGCGACGGCACGGCGATGCGTCTGGAGGCACCGGTGACGGTCGGCGGGACCGTCGAACCGAGCCCGGACGCGAGCGACCGCACCCTGGCGGACTTCGAGGACGGACTGCCCGACGGCTGGACCGCGACCGGTGACGCGTTCACGGCAACGGCCACGGGGACGGCCGCCGGGCAGAGCGCGGTCTCCGGGTGGCTCGGCGGACGCTTCCTGAACTCGTTCAGCGACGAGGACGGCGACGGCGCGACCGGCACCCTCACGTCGCCGGCGTTCACGATCGACCGTTCGACCCTGGCGTTCCTGGTCGGCGGCGGCCGGCACCCCGACCACGAAGCCGTGCAGCTGCTGGTCGACGGCGACGTCGTGGCGAGCAGCACCGGGACGGACAGCGAACAGCTGCGGTGGGACAGCTGGGACGTCTCCGCGCACCGGGGGCAGTCCGCGCAGCTCCGGATCGTGGACGACCTGCGGGCCGGGTGGGCACACGTCCTGGTCGACCAGGTCCTGCTCACCGACGCCCCGGACGGCCTCGCTGACCGCTTCGCGACCACGTTCCGGGCGAAGCAGGCCGATGCGCTCCGCTGGGGCGACTGGAACGTCAGCTGGCGGATGCCGCAGGACGGCCCGGGCGGGCAGTACATGGACGTCACGAGCGTGCAGGGTTCGCCGTACGAGTGGTTCGAGTTCCACGGCATGACCCCGCGCCTCACCCTGCAGGACGGTGCCGAGATCACCGATGGGGACGGCGAACCGCTCGACCTGCCGGTGACGACGGACCGGTTCGAGATCCGCCAGGACGGCCACGTCTTCGGCGTGCACGCCCCCGACGGGACGACCTTCACCCGTGTCGGGAACGCGCTGGAGGCCTCATCCGGCACGCCCTACCTGGTGCTCAGCGCGGTGCCCGAGCAGGGGTTGTCCCTCGACGACCTGCACGGCACCGCGTTCGCGGTCCCCCGTGACACGACGATGACGTACGCGTACGACCCGGCGGCGGCGAACGTCCGCCAGCAGTGGTCGATCCGCACCGACACGCTGCAGGGCGACAGCCACGACACCGTCCAGGGCTGGCTGCAGCACCAGTACGCCGACGCCACCACGAACCTGCGCTTCACCGGCGCCACCTACGAGACCCCGCGCGGCACCATGCGGACCACCGTCGGCCACGGCGGCTGGACCCTGGACTACGCGTTCACGGGCATGACCCCGATCGGCGCCACACCCGAGGCGGTCGGCGACGACCCGTACTCCGAGCGCATCATGCGCGAGTACCTGCACGACTACGCCGCGAAGACGACGTACGGCGGGGACACCTACTGGGGCGGCAAGGACGTCCTGCAGCTCGCCGAGTACATGACGATCGCGCGGCAGATCGGTGCCACCGAGGACGCCCGGACGCTGCAGGACACCCTCGAGCGCGCCCTGACCGACTGGTACACGTACACGGACGGCGAGGCGGAACACTTCTTCGCGATGTACCCGACGTGGAAGGCCCTGATCGGGTTCGCCGACTCGTACGGGTCCGCGCAGTTCAACGACAACCACTTCCACTACGGCTACTTCGCGGTCGCGACGGCGATGCTCGGCCGGGTCGACCACGCGTGGGCGGCGAAGTACCAGGGCATGGCGACGCTCGTCGCGAAGCAGTACGCGAACTGGGACCGCGACGACGCCCGGTTCCCGCACATGCGCACGTTCGGGGTCTGGGAGGGCCGGTCGAACGCCGGTGGTGTGTCGTCCCCCGGCGGCAACAACCAGGAGTCCTCGTCCGAGGCGATCCAGTCCGAGGCGGGGCTCTTCCTGCTCGGCTCGGTCCTGGGCGACGACGAGATGCAGGCCGCCGGTGCGGTGCAGTACGTCACCGAGCGGGCCGCCGTCCGCGCGTACTGGCAGAACGCCCGCGGCAACCCCGCCTCGGCGTCGTACGACGGCAACGGCGCGTTCCCGGACGAGTACGAGCACGGGCAGGCGGGGATCCTGTTCGACTCCGGGCAGGCCCACGCCACGTACTTCTCCGGCGACCCCGCCTGGATCTCCGGCATCCAGTGGATGCCGATCGCCCCGTGGTTCGACTACTTCGGCTGGGATCCCGGCTTCTCGAAGGCCCTGATGGCCGAGATGATGGCCGCCCGCCCGGAGTCCATCGGGCAGGCCGGGGTCACCAACGGCAACGCGGCACGCATCCAGATGCTCACGAAGAAGTGGTGGGGCGTCGGCAGCTACGGCGACGTGAAGATCACCCGTGACCGGCCGGCCGCTATCGGTGAGCTGCAGGACGCGATCCGCGCCGTCGAGACGAACCACCCCGGGTACGTCACCCGACGAACCGCAGCGAACCCCCTGTACGACCCGGCCACCGACACCCTGCTGGTGAGCGTGGACGACGACGGACGGGTGGTGTTCCCGGACCGGTACTGGACCCCGGAGAACCTGCCCGACTCGCTGGTGCCCACCGAGCTCGACGGTCCCACCGCCGACCGGAGGCCCCAGGACTGGCCGACCCCGTCCCCGCTGATGCCGTTCCTGGTGGACGACTTCCGCGCCGACACCCGGACCATCGACCAGCTGTACGGCGTCGACCTCACCGACCACACGCCCGGCGAGGACACCGAGCACGCCGCACGGGTGTTCAGCGGCATGGGCGACGCGCTCGGCAACGTCGTCCTCGGGTTCCTCGGGCAGTACGACCCGGACACCTACGCCGACGTGCACGCCGCGCTGTGGAAGGCCGACGACCCGGCCGTGACCGGGCAGTCGATGGCCGGCCTTGTGTACCACCAGGCGATGTCGAACCGGACCGTCGGCACCGAGGTCACCGACCGGCACACCTCGGACCCGCTCAGCCAGGTGTTCCGCGCACCCGACGGCACGATCAGCTACGTGCTCGACAACCCCGACACCGTGCAGCACACGTACGACGTCTACGAGGGCGCCGAGGTGATCGGCCAGATCGCGGTCCCGGCGCAGACGCAGATCACCTCGCACCTGGACGCGCGGCTCACCGAGGTGGTCGTCAGCGCCCAGGGAGCCCCGAAGACGATCGTCCCCGGTGCGACCACGACCTTCACCGCCACCGGCTACGACCAGTACGGCGCCACCGTCGCGCTGGACGACGTCACCTGGTCGACCGACACCGGCACGATCAGCGCCGACGGCGTCCACCGTGCATCGGAGCGCGCGGAGCGGGCGACCGTCACCGCCACGATCGGCGGCGTGCACGGGTCGTACGCCTTCCGGGTCGCACCGGCACCGGTCCTCACCGGGTTCGACGTCACGCCCGGCTTCGACCGGCTCGTCGTCGGGACGCCACAGCGGTTCCGTGCCGCCGGCCACGACCAGTACGGCGACCCGGCGGCCCTGCCCGCCGACGTCACCTGGTCGTACACCGGTGCCGGAAGCGCCGGGAGCGACGGCACCGTGACGACCACAGCCGCGGGCTCCGGGTACGTCGTCGCGACCGGTGGCGGTGTCGAGGGCTCGGCGGTCGTCGCCTCGGTGACGTCGATCCCCGACGCCGCAGCGGGTGCCGACGTCGACGCGAGCTCCTCGGACGGCGGCAACGTCGCCGGGAAGGCCGTCGACGGGGACCGCAGCACCCGGTGGGAGAGCGCGCACGGTGTGGACGAGGTCGACTACACGATCGACCTCGGGCGGCTGACCGACGTCGACACCGTGCGGGTGGACTGGGAGAACGCGGCCGCCGCCCGGTACGTGCTGCAGGTCCGGGACACCGCCGACAGCCCCTGGCGCGACGTGCGGACCGTCGACAAGACCACCGCCGACGCGGACACGGTGCCCGTGGGCGAGACCGCCCGGTTCGTGCGCCTGCACCTGACCGACCGCCTCACCGGGTACGGGTACTCCATCTGGGAGGTGCACGTGTCCGGCACCCCGGCGGCCTCGACCGTCGACGTCGAGGACGTGCTCGTCGCACCACGCACCACGACCGTCCGCGCCGGTGACACGGTCCGGATGGCGGCCTACGGGTTCGACCACGACGGGTTCGGCGGGCGGCTCGCCGCGGACCGCCCGGAGTGGGCCGTCGACGGCGGCGGAAGTGTCGAACCGGACGGTGTCGTCACCGCAGCGGCCGAGGGCGGTGTGACCGCGACGGTCACGGCCACCGTGCCGGGAGCATCCGGGACGGCCACCGTCACGACCCTCGACGAGGCGACCGACGGTGACGACGACGGCGGAACGGCACCCGCCCGCTCTCGCGACGTGGCCGCCGGCAAGCCCGTCACCACCTCGTCGGACGAGCGCGGCGACCTGTCCGGCGGCAACGCGGTGGACGGCGACGCCCGGACCCGGTGGGCCAGCGCAGCACGCGACGGTGCGTGGTTGGCGGTCGACCTCGGGCAGGTCGTGCCGATCGACCAGGTGCAGCTCGACTGGGAGGCCGCGTGGGCCGAGGCCTACCGCGTCCAGGTCCGCGACGACGCCGACGCCCCCTGGCGGACCGTCGCGGAAGAAGCCCACGGGACCGGCGGCGAGGTGATCCACCGGCTGGAGGGCGACGACGTCACCGGCCGCTGGGTCCGGGTCGTCGCGGACCGCCGGCACACCGCGTTCGGTGTCTCCCTCTGGGACCTCCGCGTCACCTCGACGCAGGGCGGACCGACGCCGGACCTGGCACGACGGGCGACCGTGTCGTCATCGGCCGACGAGGGCGACGGCGTCCCCGCACGGAACGCCGTGGACGGCGACCCGGGATCGCGCTGGGCGAGCGGGCACACCGACGATCAGTGGCTCGCCGTCGACCTCCGCGCACCGCAGCGCCTGCACGGCGCGGTGCTCCGGTGGGAGGACGCCTTCGGACGCTCCTACCGGATCGAGGCGCGGAACGCGGGCGACGACGGGTGGACGACGCTCGCCACCGAGACCGACGGTGACGGCGGGACCGACCGGCACGCCCTGGACGGCTCGTGGCGGTACGTCCGCGTGCACGGTGTCGAACGGGCGACCCCGTACGGCTACTCGCTGTACGACCTCGAGATCCGGTAGCGCTGACGCCCCGCTTCCCGCACACCTGTCCGGCGGCGACGTCGTCGCGAAGGCCTGCACGATCCGGACCACTTGACCGCCGTCCGCAGGTTCCGGCGTCCGACTCGGTCCGAGCGGTGGACGCGACCAACCGCCGGACTGGAGGCGCGGTGCCAGCTGGCACCGGGCCTCCAGTCCGCCTGTCGGCACGACTGAGTCGTTGCAGGATCGAGACACCGGTCCGGTCCGGCGTGCGGCATGGTTGAGCCACCGATCGCGGACAGGACGGAGCGCACGGTGGAACGCGTGCGGATCGACTGATGCCGCTCGGGGAATGTGTCGCGGAGCGACCGTGCGAGGATTCGTCAACTGCACTCCCGAGGGGAACGACCACCATGACCACAGCCCGCACACTCCACTGGGTCAGCACCGTGCTCCTCGCCGTGGGGTTCCTCGGCGTCGGTGCCCTGATGTACGACGCGTTCTTCGGCCCCGAAGGCGGTGGTGCGAACATCGGCCTCGGCCTCGTCCTCATCCCGTGTCTCGGATCCGGCGTCGTCGGGCTCGCACTCGGGGCAGCAGCCTTGGTCGCGACGTGGTGGGGCACCCGGGCCGAGCGCTCGCGTGCCGCGGCCCGGTGACACAGATGCCGGCCCAGTCCGCTCCGCGCCCGTGGACCCTGATCGCCGTCGTGGTGCTGGTGGGTTGGGCGCTGGTGACGGCACTGCTGTTCCCGGTCACCGGGGCCACCGAGCACGAGGGGCCCGGCGACCAGGTCTGGCGGACCTCGTCGAGCACGCTCGGCGTGCCGCTCTCACCGGAGTGGGACGTCCTCGTCTGGCTCGCCGCACTCACGCTGGTGCCGGTCGTCGTCGTCGGTCTCGCGTTCCTGCTCCGCCGCCGACGGCCGCGCACCGCGCCCGTCAGTCCGTCGCCGGGTGGCCCTGCGCGCTGAGGTGTGCGCGGAGCACGTCACGGACGCTCGTCCACGACTGCACGCCGTAGCGGTCGTTGTCGACGTGGTGCAGCTGCGCCTGCCCGCTGAACATGCTCACGAAGTACTGCATCCCCTGCCAGGCCGGGAACGTCTCGTCCGGGTCCTTCGACAGGCGCCTGCCGACGGCGCTCATCGCGGACAGGGTCCCGGTCGTGCCGGCCCACTGCAGCCGGAAGCGCTCCCCCGTCAGCTCGCCCATGGTGCGCGCGACCCCGCGTGCGGTGACCTGGTCGCCCGCCATCTCGATCACCCGCGGAGCATCGTCGTCCAGGGCGGCGAGCGCCGTGACCCGGGCGACGTCGTCCTTCGTGGTGAAGTCGAGCACCTGGTCCGCCGACGACCAGAACAGCACGAGCCGACGGCCGAACAGGATCATCGGGGCGTCGCCGGTGAGCAGGTTCGTGAACATGCCCGTCAGGATCGAGGTCGCCTGCACCGGGGCGGCGTCGAGGTCAGCGGCGAACTCGCGTCGCAGCTCGAAGTTGCGGTTCGTGCCGGGTGCGATCCGCCGGTAGTCGGCAGAGTAGTCGGACGGGATGAACCGCCGGACGCCCGCCGCCACGGTCGCTGCGAGCAGCGCGCGCTGGGCGTCGACGATCACCGGGCGGGTCCCGCTCACGGCGGAGACCACGACGTCGGATCCGCTGACGGCCCGGGTCAGGCCGTCGTGGTCGCCGTACTCGGCGGTGACGATGTCGACCCGGGGGTCGTCCCCGAAGCGCTCGTCGGCGGTCGTGCTGCCGGGCCGGGTGAGGACCCGCACCCGCACGTCGTGCTGGGTGAGTTCGCGGACGATGCGGTGCCCGAGGTCACCGGTGGCGCCGGCGACGAGGACAGTGGTGGTCATGGGCGGGGCCTCACTGCAGTGGTGGTCGACGTGGTCGTCGTGGTGCGCCGTCGGGATCGCTCCGGGACGGCGAGGGGGTGTTGGAACGTGGGGTCTGCCTGGTCCGGTCCGGCGGTGCCGAGCCCGGCGGTGAGCGCGAGGTGGGCCAGCAGCCGGCGCAGCGTCGTCTGTTCGTCGTCGTCGAGGTGCCGCATGAGCACGCCCTCGGCGCTGCGCAGGGCGGACCGCGTCCGGGCGAGCAGGGCGCGGCCGGCGTCGGTCGGGTGGACCTGCCGCACCCGCCGGTCCGTCGGGGCGGGGCGGCGCTCGACGAACCCGCCCGTCTCGAGCGCGTCGACGATGTAGGTCATCTGCGTCTTGTCGATCCCGAGGCGCTGCGCGAGTCCGAGTTGCGACGACGGTTCCTCGGTGGTGGTCGCGACGAGCACCTGGTAGCCGCGGGGCCCGCCCGGTACGTCGGCGACGGCTTCGCTGCCCAGCCGTGTGAATCCCTGGAGCGCCAGCGGGAGCGCCCACCCGAGCTCGGATTCGATCCCCTCGGCACCCCAGTCGATCTCGGGGAGCGCATCGGTCGGCATCAGACTGCCCATGATGCAGACCGTACCGCAACAAGATCGTCTTGCGCAAAGATCATCTGCGTTCGGGACGGAGCGCTGTCACGACGTCGAGCCCCGAGGACCCCATGCCGGACACCGCGGCCATCACCCCGTTCACCATCGACGTCCCCCGGACAGAGCTCGACGACCTGCGCCGACGCCTGCTGGCCGAACACTGGTCGACGGGCTACGCCGGTACACCGACCCGGTGTTCTTCAACGAGGTCGCGCGCGGCGGGCACTTCGCGATGCTCGCACAGCCGGACCTGCTCGTCGGCGACGTCCGTGCGACGTTCCGCGGGCTCCGGTGAAGGCCACCGACCGCACCACCAGGAACAGGGCGTAGCCGATCATCGCGGCGCCCAGCGTCGGCACGAGCCACGCGCGGGCGTCGCCGTCGACGGCGGTGTTCACGAAGCCGAGTCCGGGGATCGAGTACCAGACCCGGCCCATGACCTGCGCGGCGACGACCCGCTCGGGGTCGACGGCTGCGTTGTTGTCACCCTTGAAGGTGAACAGGCGGCGACCGTCGGCACCGACGGCGATGGCGACGACCCGGTGCGAGATCACCCCGGGCCGGTCGACCCGGATCTGGTAGGTGACGATGTCGCCGACGCCGATGTCCGCGGGGTCCACCGGGCGGACGACCGCCAGGGTGCCCGGCGGCATCCCCGGCTCCATCGAGCTCGTCAGCACGGTGAGCGGCACCGACCCGGTGATGCGCGGCACCGCGATGGCCAGCGCGGCGATCCCCACCACGGCGATCAGGAGCAGGACCGCGACCGTCTGCCCCAGCAGCCGGAGCGCGCCCGACCAGCGGGTGACCGGCGCCTGCTCCCGCTTCGGCGGTGCGGACGTCACGACGTCGATCGCAACGAGAACAGCTGGAGGCCGGACGTGCTGCAGTCGGCGACGGTCATCGTGTTGGTGCTGCCGGCCCCGTTCGACGCCGTCAGGCACAGGTCGTTCCGGTTGCGGAACCGGAAGAGCCCGCTGCCCGCGCCGACCGCTTCGGCCGTCCACTTCTGGGCGCTGATGTCGTTGACGGGACGGAGCACGGCGGACCGGTCGCTCGGGGCGTCCCAGTACAGCGACGAGTTCGACGGGGAGGTGACCCGGAGCCAGGAGTCCTCGGGCGTGAACTGCCAGGTCTGGGTCGCGCTCGTCGTGCAGGACGTCGTGACGATCGGCGAGCCGGAGGCCGTCCCCCCGCTGGCGATGCACGTGCCGGTGGCGTCGTTCCGCAGGACGTAGCGGCTGGTGGCGGTGAGCCACCCGGTGGCGTGCTGGATGCCCGGCGACATCGGCGAGGCGTTGCCGCCCGTGCCGGTGGCGACCGAGCGCACGGTGTACGCGTAGTACTTCGAGACCAGCAGCCCGGTGTCGGTGAAGGACCGGACGGACGCCGGCACGACGCGGACCAGGACGCCGTCCCGGTACACGGCGTAGGAACCGATGCCGATCGTGTCCGCGGGCGCTGCCCACGTGAGCGTGATGCTGCTGTCCGTCTCGGCGGTCTTCGACGGCACGGACGGTGTGACGGTGTCGGCGATGACCTGGGCCGCGCGGGCGTGCGCGGTGCCGGCCCAGGACCCTTGTCGGGCGGTGACGGTCGCGTCGAGCGTGGTCGCGCCTCCGGACAGGTCGAAGCGCTGCCCCTGACTGACCGACGTCCGCACACAGGTCGAACGGCTGGCACCGGCAGCGAGGGTGGCGACCACAGGGGCGATCGTCGTGCCCGAACCGGTGATCGCAGCACTCGACGGAGCGCCGGAGCAGGGGTTGGCGTTGGTGGACTGCCAGATGTCGACCTGGACGGCGCTCGACAGGGCCGATCCGGCGGTCGCGGCGAGCGTCAACGTGGTGGCCGCGGGGACGGACCCCGAGTTCGACACCGTGACGAGCGCGGTGCGGGTCAGCGCGTCCGAGGAGTACGTGGTGGCGAGGTCCTCGACACCGCGGATGCCGACCGAGACGGAGCCGGTCGTCGCGGCGGCCCGGACGGACTGCGCCGGGGCGGTCCAGGTCGCCCAGGCAGTCCCGCCGCCCGCGAGCTCGATCGCGACGACCGCGGCGGCCGTCGCTCCGAGCAGGAGCGCTCGTCGACGTCGTGTGCTGTCGGTCATGATCCTGCCTGCGTCCCGCTGATGGTGGTGGTGAAGTCGGCGCTGAGGCCCTGCTGCGAGGCGGCCGCGTCCGCCGGCATCGCGACGGCGAGGCACAGGACGACGTCGGCCCCCGGCCGCAGGGTGATGCCTGCGGACCGCGGCGAGGTGGAGTCGAGGCTGCCGGACCACGTGGGGCGCACGCTGCCGGACCGGCACGCAGCCGCCGACGTCGCAGCGCCCACGGTCACCCGCAGGTCGCTGCGCACGGCGGACGCCGAACCCGACGCCGTCGTCGTGCCGGCACGTCCCGTCGCGACACCGAGGTCGAGCGGGACGTCCCCGGTGTTCGTCGCGGTGACCACGCCGAACTCGGTGGCGCCCGGGTACAGCGGTGCAGACGGCAGCGTGAGGCTGCTCAGCGACAGGTCCGCCGAGCCGGCAGTGATCGTCGCCGGTTGAGTGGACGACCGGGCGCTGAGGAGTGCGAACGTGCCACCGTCGGTCGAGATCGCGACGACGGCCACGACCCCCACCGCGGCGACGGCGAGCAACGTCGCCGCCGGCCAGCCGGTCAGCGCAGCCCCACGGCGCCGGTGTTTCACGCCTGGGTCAGGGTCACGGCGATGGCGTCGAGGTCGACCGACCCGTTCTGCATGCTGTCCTCGACACCGGCGGTGGTGCTCTTCGGGAACGTGATGGTCACCCCGACGCGGACGTCCTGCTGCGAGCCGGTCTGCCCGGTCACCGTGTACGGCGCACCGGCACCGGAGACCCCGTCACCGCTCGCGGTGAGCACGGCGTTCGCCGACAGGTACTTCGCCAGCGCGACGTCGGCGGGGGCGGACGTCGAGGTGGCCTCGACCGAAGCCGGATCGACGGCCAGGGTCGCCTTCAAGCCCTTGCCGTTCGCGGTGACGACCATGTCCTGCGAGTAGGTGACGACGTCGCCCGGCACGATCGGGTAGCCGTCCAGGGTCGAGAGCGGCGACCCACCGTTGACGGTCCAGCTCGCCGCCTGCGTGGTCGGCTTGATCGCGAGCGCGCCGGCGACGATGTGGCCCCCGGCGGTCGCTGCGCTGGAGTTCCAGAGCGCGAACGTCCCGGCGCCTCCGAGCAGGAGTGCGACGCCAGCGGCGCCGATGATCGAGGCGGTGATGATCTTCTGCATGGTGTGCTCTCTACGACGTCGGACGTCGGATACGCGTCGACCGTGTCCAGTCGAACAGCTCGATGAGCTGGTGGCAGCCGGCCCCTGGTGAGGGGGCGGCGCATCGACCGAGGGACGTGGTGCTCGACCTGCTGGGAGTGGCAGGTGCAGGAGACGAACCCTGCGAGCAGTGACCGGCCGACGGCCGACCTTGCTGCTGCGCTGAGTATGACATGACAACGACCCACGTGCCGAACTGCGCGGAGGCACAGGCGGACTGACAGCTTGACGGTCCCTCATGGATCGGCAACGGTCCGCCGCCCCTTGTCGGCAGGTTCAGATAGCGCTACTCTCCGATAGTGCGAATATCCGAACTTGCCCGAGCGTCGTCGACGCCGGTCACCGCCGTCAAGTACTACCAGCGCGAGGGCCTGCTGCCCCCTGGTGAGAAGTCCGCGCCGAACCAGACCGCCTACGACGACCGGCACGTCGAGCGGGTCCGGCTCGTCCGGGCACTCCTGGAGACCGGCGGGCTCTCCGTCGCCGTCGCGAAGCAGGTCCTCGCCGTGCTGGACGCCGAGACGGCACCGCTGGCCGAGGTCTTCGCCGTCGCCCAGTACGCGATGACCACCCCGCGGTCCCCCGAGTCCGCGGCGACGCCGGAGGCACGTGCCCGGATCGAGGAACGGGTGTCGGCCGCCGGCTGGTGCGCGACGTCGGACAACCCGGGACTCGAGACCGCGGCGCGGGCACTCGACGGGCTGCGCACCATCGGGTTCGACGCCCCGGACGACTACCTCGACGCCTACGTGTCGGCAGCGGCGAGCGCGGCACGTGCCGACGTCGCCGCGCTGCAGCACCGCGACGGCCGGACCGCGATGGCGGAGCTGATGGTGATCGGCACCGTCCTCGGTGATCCGCTCTTCGCGGGACTCCGGCGCCTGGCGCAGCAGGACGCCACCCACGACCTGTTCCCCGTCGCCGACACGGACGAGGCCGGCGCATGAGCGCGCCAGGCCGGATCGCCGCCGTGCGCCGAGCGGTGGCGTGGCACCCGGCACTCATGGCCGTGGCCGGCCTGATGGTCGTGGCCACCGCGGTCTGCGTCGTCGGCCTCGTCGTGGACCCCCGGACCATCCTGGGGGCACCGGCGTGGGCGAAGCCGCTGAAGTTCTCGCTGTCGATCCTGCTCTACGCCGTCACCTGGGCGTGGCTCATCGCCCACCTGCCGAAGTGGCGGACGCTCGCTCGGCGGCTCGGCACCGTGGTCGCCGTGGCCCTGGTGGTCGAACAGGCACTGATCGTGTGGGCCGCCGCGACCGGCACGACGAGCCACTTCAACGTGTCGAACAGCGTGCACGTGGTCGTGTGGGCGGTGATGGCGGTGGCGATCACGACGCTCTACCTCTGCACCTTCGTCACCTCGATCGCCCTGTTCTTCCTGCGCCTGCCGACCCCGGCGCTGACGATCGCCGTCCGTGCCGGTGCCGTCATCGCACTCGTCGGCATCGGGGTCGCCTTCCTGATGACCGGCCCGACCCCCACCCAGCTCACTGCTCCGGACGGGATCGTCGGCGCCCACACGGTGGGGATCGCGGACGGCGGCCCAGGGGTGCCGCTGCTCGGGTGGAGCACCGTCGCCGGTGACTACCGCGTCGCCCACTTCGTCGGCATGCACGCCCTGCAGGTACTCCCGCTGGTCGCGCTCGTGCTCGCCGCCGCCGGTCGGCGCCTGCTGTGGCTGGCAGACCAGACCACGCAGGTGCGGATCGTGGTCATCGTGGCGGTCGCGTGGGCAGCGGGCACCGTGCTCCTCACCGTGCAGGCCGCGGTCGGACAGTCGGTGGTCCACCCCAACGGCGTGGTGGCAACCGCGGCGTGGGCACTCGTGCTGCTCGCCGCGGCCGCGAGCGTGACCGTCCTGCTCCGCGCCCGCACCGCTCCGGTGGGGCGACTGCGCTGACGGGTCGCGGGCCGGACGACCCCACCGGTCGCCGGTCAGCGGGCCCGGAGCCCTCGGGAGACCAGGTCGGCGGCAGCACGGGCTTCCATCGCCCACCCGGGGCGATCGATCCCGGCCCCGATGCCGTGCAGCAGCATGAGCACCGTGCCGGAGGTGACGTCGGACCGGATGGCACCGTCGGCGGCCGCGCGCGCCAGCAGCTCGGCGAGCGTCCGCTCGAGCTCTCCCCCGCCTTCCGCCTGGGTGGTGGCGTCGACCACGGCTGCGAGGGTGCGTGCGAGTGCCGCGTGGTCGACCACGTACTCCACGAACCCGCGCAGGAAGTCGTCGAGGCTCTCGCCCGGGGGGAGCGTCGAGTCGCGAGCACGCCGGCACAGGACATCGACCTCGCCCCGGTACACCGCCGCCGACAGCGCTGCACGCGTCGGGAAGTGCCGGTAGAGGGTGCCGACCCCGACCCCGGCGCGTCCGGCGAAGTCGTCGAAGCGCAGCTGCTCGTCACGCTCGAACGCCGTCCGGGCAGCGGCGATGATCGCGTCGCGGTTCCGTCGGGCGTCAGCACGCATCGGCTTCTCGGCGGGCATCGGCTGCTCGTCCGGCACAGGCACTCCTTGACAAGTGGAAACGATCTCCATATCTTCCAAGTGGAGATCGTCTCCAGACTAGCGGACAGGTGCCTGATGCGGATCCTCATGCTCGGACGGGGCGTCATCGCGACGATCTACGGCCAGGCCCTCCAGCACTCCGGACACCACGTCGACCACCTGGTGCGGCCCGGGCGCGCGGCCGAGTACGGCGACACCGTGCAGACCGACGTCATCGACGGCCGCCGCGGCCCCCTGGGCCGGCGGACCCGGACGACGTCGCCGACGCGACTGGTCGAGTCGATCGAGACGGCGGACGCGTACGACCTCGTCGTCGTCAGCGTGGGCCACCATCGGCTGCAGGATGCCGTGACCTCCCTGGCGCCCCACATCGGTGACGCGACGGTGCTGGTCCTCGGCAACGTGTGGGACGAACCCCTCGCCGCGGTCGCACCGCTCGCCGCGGAGCGGGTGCTGTTCGGGTTCCCGGGCGCCGGCGGCGGGTTCGACGCCGACGGGGTCCTGCACGGTGCCGTCCTCCGGTCGGTCCGGCTCGGGACGACCGGCACGGCTCCGGACCGGCAGGAGCTCGTGCGGTCGGTGTTCCAGCGGGCCGGGTTCACCGTGCAGGACGAGGACGACATCCGCGGGTGGCTGTGGCTGCACGTCGTGCTCGACGCCGGCATGTTCGCGCAGGCCCTGCACAGCGGTGGTCTGGCGACGATGGTCGGGGATCGGCGGGCGCTCCGCGAGGCGTTCCGGATCGGGCGGGAACTCCTCCCGGTGCTGGAGGCGCGGGGCGTCGACCTCTCCCGACACCGCTCCACGACGCTGCCCGTCCGGCTGCCGGGGACGTCGGCAACGCTCGTCGCCGCGGGCACTGCGCTGGTCCCGATCGCGCGTGCGAGCCTCGCCGCGCACGACGACCCGACCGCCGCGGAACCCCTGGCGGTCCTCGAGGACGTCCGGCGGACCGCCGCCGCCCTGGGCATCCCGACCCCGCGCCTCGACCGGGCGGCGCGACGCGCCTGACGACGGGTGCGGGCGGTGGACGCGACCAGCAACGGCCTGGAGGCTCGGTGCCAGCTGGCACCGAGCCTCCAGTCCGGCACGGCGAGCGTTCCGGACCCGCCCGTTACGCTGTCCCCGTGTCAGAGCCGCGCCGCAGTCCGGGGAACCAAGCTTCACTGCGTGAAGCCAACCGGGGCCGGGTCGTCAGCGCGGTCAAGCGGCACGGCGGGCTGACCCAGGTCGAGCTCGCCGGGGTCACCGGACTCTCCCCCGCGACCGTGTCGAACATCGTCAAGGAGCTCGTCGCGACCGGCGCCCTGCACGCGACGCCGAGCACCTCGAGCGGCCGCCGGGCGCTCCGCGTGACCCTGCCGCACGGCCTCGGGCTGGTCGCCGGGGTGCACGTCTCACCGCGGCACCTACGGCTGGCGCTGTCGGACCTGAACGGCGCCGTGCTGGCCGAGCGGCACATGCCCCTGGCCCGCGACCACCGGGCCGATGCCGAGCTCGACAAGACCGCGCTGCTGGTGCTGGACATGGCGGAGTCCATCGAGTCGTCGATGGACGAGGTGCTCGCCGTCGGCCTCGCCGTGGCCGCCCCGATCGACGCCCGCACCGGGATGACGGCGCGCGGCGGGATCCTGCGCGGCTGGGACGGCATCGCACTCGGCCAGTCACTCGCCCGGCGGATGGACAAGCCCGTGCAGGTCGACAACTCGGCCAACCTCGCCGCCCTGGCCGAACACCGGAGCGGCGCCGCCCGGGGTCGCGACACCGTCGTGACGCTCGACGTCGGCAACGGCATCGGCGCCGGACTCGTGCTGGGCGGGCACCTGTTCCGCGGGCACCACGGCATCGCCGGCGAGTTCGGGCACACCCCCGTCCTGCCGAACGGGCCGCTGTGCCGGTGCGGCAACCGCGGGTGCCTCGAGGCGATCGCCGGAGCACCCGCCGTGCTCGAGGGCGTGCGCGACGAGGTCGGCACCCTCAAGCTGGCGGACCTGATCCTGCGCGCCATGGCCGGTGACCAGGTCTGCATGCGCGCCGTCGCCGAGGCCGGGCGGGCGATCGGTTCGGCGGCGGTGGGCCTGTGCAACGTCCTCGACCCCGAGCGGGTCGTCGTCACCGGCGAGTTCGCCCGTGCCGGGGAGCTGCTGCTCGGCCCGATGCGGCACGCCCTCGAGTCGTCGTTGATCGTCGACGTCGACGGCACCCCGGACGTGGTGCAGGGACAGCTCGGCGAGAAGGCCTCGGTGACCGGCGCGCTGGCCCTGGCGATCGAGGCCGTGGACGTGACGCGCGCACGCTAGGCGGACCCGCGCCGGGGCGTGCCGGCCGGGGCGCTCCGTGCTGCACCGGCCGCACCGCTCCGCGCCCACCGGATAACGTTTTCGTCACGGCACGCGGTCCTTGCGTTCAACTCTTGCAGCCAAGAACGCTCACTGTCACACTCAGGGCACCGCCGATGGGGGCGGTCCACTGTTGGAGGACGTTTCAATGAAGAAATCCACCACACGAGCGATGCTGGGCGTCAGCGCCCTGCTGCTCGCGATCACCACCCTGGCGGGC
>Ga0308169_10000407_pt1 | contig 67437 bp, 64 predicted proteins | sample PhyBR1_2_FD_202139 | JGI IMG/M metagenome (GOLD analysis project Ga0308169, IMG submission 202139) | Phyllosphere microbial communities from UC Gill Tract Community Farm, Albany, California, United States - DLSLSB.R1 | ecosystem: Host-associated > Plants > Phyllosphere > Unclassified | place... | reverse complement strand
GTGGTGCGCGCCGGGGGGGGGGGGGCCGCCCCCCCCCCCCCCCCCACCGCTCTGTACCCCAGCGGGACGGCTGGTGTGATCAGTTCTGCTCGGCGTCGAGGATGTACTCGGTGAACCCGGGTGCTGAGAACGAGAGGTATCCGTAGCGGGAGGTCTCGATGATGCCCTTCTGCAGGAGCCGCGCTCGGGGCACGCTGATCGCCGCGCTCGACTTGCCGAGCTCGGCCGCAATGTCTTCCCGTTTCACGTCGTGCCCGCCCAGCCGTGCGATCGCCAGGAGCACCTCTCGCTCCGCGCGGGTTGTGGAGCCCCACCGCGCCCGGAACAGCTCGCTCATCTGCTCGTCGACGGCAGCAAGGGCCGCGTGCACGTGGATGTCGGTGATCACCGCGCCCGGGTCGGGCCATCCGGCCTTCTCCCACGTCTCGTGCCCGATGAGCTGAACCTTGTAGGGGAACCCGCTCGCGTTGTCGACGGCGAGCTGCAGCGCGGCCGGCGACCAGGTCACACGGATCTGCTGCGCCGCGCCCGCCAGCGCGAGCGCGACATCACCGTCCTCGAGTGGGGTGAGCGCCCGGTACTCGAAGCGTTCCGCGAACGTGACCGCGGCGGAGATCGCCTCGGAGCTGCTCGGCAGCCCGGCGGCGAAGATCCCGGCCGGAGTCAGCGGTTTCTCGCTGGCGAGCTCCTGCCAGGCGTACGCGATCGCGCGCAGGCTCTCCGGATCGGCCGATTGGATCTCGTCGATGAAGATCGCCAACCCCGCCCCGCCGTCGTCGCGGACCGCGGCCGCCGTCGCCGTGACCGCCGCTTTGAACGCGGCGGCCGCCGATGCCGCGGGCTTCGCCGCCGGCCGCCGCACCTCGACCGCTGCGGTCGCGACGCCCGGCACTCCGAGCGAGAGCGTGGCCCGGTCGACCAGGTCGCTGATCTCCCGCACCCGGGAGCGTTCCTTCCCGGCCGCAGCGGGCAGCTCGGCGAGCACAGACGCAGCCAGGCTCTCTTCCGGGTTCGCGGTCACCCACACAGTCCGGATGCCGGCGCCGTGCATGATGCGTTCCGCCTCGCGCAGCAGCGACGTCTTCCCGATCCCCCGGGCAGCGTGATCGACACGGACGCGAGCCGACAGTCGCCCGAGGGTTGAGATGAACTCCGCCCGCTCCCGGAAGTACGCGAGCTGCTCGCGCCGGCCGGCGACGGAGTGCGCGACTTCTCCCGGCGTGTACGGACTCGGTTGCGACATCGCTCCCCCTGATAACTATTTATAACTCTGCTTAGTTATAAAATGTTATCTCGTGGAGCAGGTCACCACAAGGCGCCAGCCGCGTCGCCCAACGCGCTGTTCCAGGGCCCCGCGGCGGGCCGTCCTCGCCTCGCGGGAGCAATCCTCAGCGACCATGTTGCGCGCATCACGCCCTCGAATTGTGCTTGCAAATTGCGGGTATTTTGCTTGCAGATTTCACTACCCGTGTTAGGCTGAGCCGCAGCTGAATTTCGCGCTCCTGCGCGGGAGGAAGCGGAGGCTCAGTCCAACAGGCTCTCTCTCATCAGTGCTGACTGAGTACACACTCTGTGCACTGCACGCGTTGACGCGATGTCCGCAATTTGCAAGCACATTTCAGACTGCTTCCTCGTCTATCCACTGCTGGATGCGACAGGGCCGGGACCCTCGCTGTCGGGGTTCCCGGCCCTGTCGCTCGGGGTGTTGCAGTTGCTGATCAGTCGCGCACGGCGCGGCCTCGCTGCAGTTTGCCGCTCGGGGTGAACTGGGCTCCCCCGTTGTACTTCTCCTCGCGCCGAATCGCCTCGTTCAGCAGCGCGGTCTGGACGTACTCGCTCCAGCTGTCGTCGCCTTCGAGGTGCTGTGTTGCTTTGAACGTGGCCACGGCGCGGGAGCGGATCTCGCCGTCGATGTAGGTGTTCACCCGGTCCTGTGCCGGCCGGGCACGCGTGATCGGCTTTTTCGCTGCACGAGCCTTTGCGGTCGGCTTGGTGGCGACCGCACCGGTCGCCGGTTCGGGTGTCTGGTCCTGAGCCGTGGGTGCGTCGACGTCGACAGGCGCGAGCGGGTCGGCGGATGGCTGAGCGGGCCGCTTGCTGCGAACGAGGATGCTCGGGTCGACCGGGCGGCGCTTGGTGATTCCGGGGATTGCGCGGGGGTTGGTCGTGTCGCTCATGCCTGGACTCCTTCGAGCTCTGCTGCTTCTGCGGTGACGATGCGGGCGTTGATCTCCATGGTGATCTGCCGGATGTCGTTGGCCACTGATTCCGCGGTGCCACTGGTCAGGGCGCGGGGTTCCACTTCTCCGCGGCGGATCCGGACCCAGAGGCCTTCTTCCTTCTTGCCGCGTTCGTCGAGCTCGAATGAGAGCAGGCCGGCATCGCGCGCCTGGACTGCTGCGTTGCTGTGTCGAATGGTCTGGTCGAAGACCAGGGAGCGCTCGACGCCCATGTCTTCGCCGGCGTCGAACATCTCGTCGATGCGCTGCCGGGCGCCGCGTTCAGCGTGCTGCGTGATCCGGGTGCCGTCCTTCTTCACAGTGGCGGTGCCGATGTCGACGAGCACGACGCCGAGGAGGTCGATGACGTTATTGACGTCAAGAACGCCTTCGATGCGCTGCGCGACCTTCGCGACGCCCTTGATGCTGGACTTGTCGGCCTTCGAGGGGACGAGCAGCCATCGGGCAGCCGCGAGCGCCGCGAGCTGCAGGACGCCATCGCCTGGCGGGCAGTCGATGATGATGAAGTCGTATGCCGGCGCGACCGGTTCGAGCAGCTTCGCGAGCGCGAGCTTCGCGCGGCGGGACTGGGTTCCCATCCATGCGCTCATCGTTGCGGCTGCGGTTGTCAGCTCGTCTCCCCCGACCCAGACGTCGAGGTTGGGCCGGATGTTCTCGAGGGCCTCGACGTTGCCTCCGAACATCAGTGCCTTCGCGAGCGACTGGCCCTCGTCGTTGCGATCGTCCTCGTCGTAGCCGAGGTCGTCCTCGAGGTTGCCCTGAGGGTCCAGGTCGACCAGGAGTACCCGTGCTCCGGAGAGCGCGAAGTATCCGGCGATGTTCGCCGCGAGCGTGGTCTTCCCCACGCCGCCCTTCCGGCTCTGGACCGCGACCACGCGGGCAAGCGTCTCGTGGTCGATCTCATCCATCACTCGTGCTGCCATCGATCCTTACCTCCAGCGTTACGAACGGTGTTCCCGTCATGTGCGGGATGAACGTTCAGCCCGTCTGTAACGAATATAACGTGTTCCCCGTCGTTCCCGTCAAGCCCGTTCACGGCGTGTTGCCCATCATTGCCGTTTGTCACGTTCTTCCCGTTACTAACGTCCTCGCCGTTGTTACCGCTACTCCCGTTGTTCACGTTGGTAACGGGTTTAACGTTAACTGCGTTACTGGAGGAAGGCGAACTGCAGTGCTTCTTCGGGCAGTGAGCCGGCGGCAGGCGGGTCGATCGTGATGGTCAGCTCGGTGTCGCCAGTGCAGCGCGCCACCAGGAGCTGCTCCGCGTTCGTCCATCGGATTGTGCGGGTCTCCGTCTCGGTGGTGACGGTCCATCCGGCGGTGCGGAGGATCTTGTCGAGTGTGGTGAGTTCGCCGACGAGGATCTGGCTCTGAGCGCTGAGGTTGTACAGCTGCTGTCCGGGGGCAAGGACCGCCTGGACCAGATCTCGGGTCGACCGTCCCGAGCTCGAGCCGGCGGGGGAGTGGCCGCGTGTGCGACGCCACGAATTGAAGAATTCAGCCGCAGCAGCCTCTGACGCCGTCGTGGACGCGTTTTCCTGCACAGTCTGGGTCGACATGTGCTGGAAGCGCTCCTGACGCTTCTGGAGCCGTACAGCGGCTTCGCGGCGCTGTCGCTGCAGAAGCGTCTCGCCGGTGGACGCAGCGTGGAGCTTGGACATCTGCCACGCAAAGTATGCGAGGCGGTCGCGCTTGTCGTCGCCGTTGACCGGCCGGATCTTCGCGTCGGTCATCACGAGGTCGAGCTCTGTCTGCAGGGTCTTGAGGCTGTACCGGTCCGGGGTGATCTCGTAGCGGTCGAGGATCCGCCACAGCTGGCCGATGTGGCGGCCGCCTGTCAGCAGTCCGAACCGGCGCAGCGGGCCGGAAGAGAGCAGGCCGTAGCGTCGGGCGATCGTCCATGCGAAGCGCTGAGACTCGAGGGGGCGAGCCGAGCGGCGGGCCGGATCGTCTGCATGACCTGTTCGTCGTCGATTTGGCCGCGAAGCGGCTGTCTTGCGCGCTGCTGCGCGCGTTGGTGACCATCTCTGATCGTTACGTTCCTCAGAAACTGAACCGCTACGCGGTAGGTGGAAATTCTCCACAAGGCGCGCAGGCAGCGGGACCGTGAGAGCACGTACTGATGCAGCTGTCTGCTGGTATGCACCGTGGGTGCGGCGGGCAAGGGAGCGCTCAGCGGGGGAGAGGTGCCGGCCGCGCACGATCGTGATCGCGAGCCCGAGCTTCTCCAGCAGTCGGCGGGCGGTTCCCACATGGCGAGAGGACATCCCGAGCGCTCGCGCGACGGTCATGTGCGAGGTCGATACTCCGCGCCCTGTCAGCTTGTCGGCCGTCTCGGCGTCGTAGGCCGCGACCCGGAGCACCGTGTCGATCGCGATCTTCAGCCGCAGGCGCTGCTTCTCACCTCGAGGCGACTGCAGCACACGCCGAGCGATCGCGATCCACGAGCGCGCTGACGTCCACGCCACGACCTCGCTGTACGCGCCATCGACGACCGGAAGAGACCACGAACCTGACCTGGTCGGCACGTCGCGCTCGGCCCCAGACACGGGATAAGCGCGACCTGATGAACAGGGGAGAGGGGGCGCCGAGATGTCATTGGTGTGCGGCGCGACGCGTGCCGAATGTACTTCTCCCGGCTTCCAGGCATCTTGGATGCCTACAGGCGCGCGACCGTGGGCCGAATATTGCTTGCAATTTGAACGCAAACTGCTTGCGAGATTCGGGTGCGTCGAGTCCTGGATAACCCCAGGGCTGGGGTTTATGATGTGATCACCACCTCGGGTACGGCCGTGGAGGTACGACAAGATCCCGGGTTCCGCCCGGGTGAAAAAACACAGAGAACGTGGCCGGCAAGCCACTGCCTCTGGGGGAATGAACGAACTGAGAAGCCGCCAAACTTAGACAGTTCGTCACAGACATTCGGGCCTCTCGCGTCAGCGAGGGGCCCTTCCTTTATGCGGGGTCGATAGGCAGCTCCCCGTCCCGGGTAACCGGAGGCATCCACGTGGGGATGCCCTGCTCCGTGAGCTCGATGTTGTTGATCAGCTGACTGATCAACTCCGACGTCGACAGACCTGCACGAGCGGCAATTGCATCCGCACGATCCTTGACCTGTCGTTCCACGACCCAGCCGCCCCGAACGGGGTCGACTAGCGTCCCTCGGGGTCGCTGTACTCGTGCCATGTCGCCCACTAAACCACGTGAAGACACGTACATGGGAGAAGCCGATGTGCGTGTCTTCACGTTCCTCGGGCGACCGGGACATCTCAAGCGCCCTCGGGAGTGCGAATGGTCATCGTGTGGTCGCCAGGCACGGACAGGGTGCCGGTCTCGCCGGTGAGGTAGTCGGCGTAGGTGAAGGCGATGTATCCGTCGTCGAATGCGTCGTACTCGGCGGACTTCAGCAGCCCCCACGTGTTGGTGTCCTCGTCGACGAGGGCCAGGATTCCTTCCTGCGTGAGCTGGTCATCGACGAGCAGGTCGTCGACCGTGGTGTACTCGGGCTCGGCGTATCCCTTGAAGAGCTCGTCGAGGTCGTCGAGTTCGGGTTCTTCTTCCTCCCGCTGGATGCGGTCCATTTCGGCCGCGCGTGTGGCTTCGGCGTCCTCGACTCCGGTGAAGATGCCGGCGGCTTTGCGCTGCAGCTCCTCGGCCCGGCCGGCCGGGATGATGCTGGTGGCGATGTAGTCGATGTAGTCGGGCGTGAAGTCTTCGCCGCTGCCGTCGAGGTCGTGCTGGTCGTGCGGGTCGACGATGCCCATCAGCTCGTGGATGGTGTCGTGTGGGGTGATCTGCTTGACGAGCTCGAGGTCGTTGGGGAACACCCACATGTCGGGGTGCTCAGGCTCGGTCTGGTACGGGTCGGGGGTCCAGTACGCCTGGATCTCGACCGGGGTGCCGTGCTCGTTGTAGGCGGTGCCGCGGCCTTTGGCGTTGACGGGGACGGTGACGCCGGTCGTGTAGGACTGCCACATCATCTGGGCGCCGTCGGGGGAGAGGCGACCGAACGAGGCGCGGAAGCCGAAGTTGTCGCGCATGTCGCCGGTGAGGAACTCGGCGTCGGGACGCTGCAGACCGATGATCGCGTGCATGCGGACCTTGCGGGCAAGGGAGATGAAGTCGCTGAACTCCTCGAGGACGGGGGCCTGTGAGCCGGGGCCCTTGGGCTTGACGCTGCGGAACCAGCGGGTGACCGCGTTGCGGTAGGTCTTGAACTCGTCGACGACGAACAGCAGCGGGGTGAAGTCCTCGAGGCGGGCGTTGCCGTTCTCGTAGTCCTCGAGACGCCGGTTCATGATCTGGAAGACCTCGTGCATGACCCGCGCCTGGTGGTCGATGCGGCCCGCGATGAGTCGCACGTTGGGCCAGGACCGCAGCCCGAGCAGCTCGATCCGCTTCCCGTCGATGCCCCAGATCTCCCACCCCATGGCGGCGAGGTACTGGACGATGCCGAGCAGGCACACCGTCTTGCCGGCGCCGGTCTTGCCGGTGATGAGCCCGTGCGGGTCGTTCTTGGGCCGCCAGAAGATCGTGTTGCCGTCCTCGTCGACCGCGAACGGCACCTTGAGAGCGTCGTACGTCGCGCGCGGATTGATGGTGACGGGGGCGATGTTGGGGTTGAAGACCACCGACGCGATCTCGGGGCGCACCTGGAACTTCACCTCGTCGTGCTGCAGATCCCAGAACGCACGCCACCGTCCCTCCAGCTGAGTGGAGAAGTTCGACTCGATCCGTGCGCGCAGAGCGTTCGATGAGAGGCGCAGGTTGGCCTCGTAGTGGACGGTGAATTCGCGGAGGTTGCCGTCGTGGAACACCGGGGTGGCTTTCGCTCCGGCGGTGAAGGCCTGAGCGACGAATGTCTCGAGGCGGAGGATCTGGTTGTCGTTGCTGGTGTCGTTGCGGTCCGGGTTCTCGACGAGCCGGAACAGTCCCTTGCGGGGGAGATGGCTGCGCCGGCCCGGGTCGAGCTTGTAGCGGGCACCGAACGCCTTCTCCGCCAGTCGGCGCGTCTCGGCGAGGATCTCGGGGAACGTCTCGTCGTCAGAGAGCGGGTTGTACTGGACTCGGATCCGGGTGGGGTATCCGCCCCAGCTGCGCGACCATTTCCCCGCGGCCAGGTACATGCGAGACGGCGTCGTCCATCCCAGCTGACCGGTCAGTCGGAGTACGAGCAGGTCGACGATCGCCTGCCGCTGCCGAGCCCGGACATGCAGAACGACCACCGCGGCCGCGGCGACGCCGGCCGCGACCAGGGCGAATACGGCGAGGGGCGCGTTGTGTGCGATCGCGGCGACGCCGGCGAGGAGGATGCCTGCGGTGATGAAGCCGAGCACGCCGCCCACAGGGAGGGACTGACGGGGGAGCGCGTCAGTGGGGTGAACGGGCGGGCGAGGAGCCATTATCGGGCCCCCGCCCGTCGTCGCCTTGGCCGCTCGGGAGCGCCGGATCGACCAGACCAGACCGAGCAGGCCGAGCAGCGCGATGCCCACGAGGATGAGCACTCGGCCGAGGTCGAAGCCGGCCCCGTCCGCGACCGAGATGATGACGCCATCCGTCGTGAGGATGTGCCAGTGCAGCAGCACCGTGCGAACCCCGGGGATGAGTTTGGCGAGGATGCCTGGCCCGATCGCGGCGGCGATCAGGATGAGGCCAAAGAAGGTGATGAACTCGTCGTCGTTGCTGTCTCGCATGGTGTCCTCCTGGGGTTGCTCACCAACAAGGGGTGCTGGCCGGGTGGGGAAGTCGACAAACTCGTGAGCGCCGGGTGCTACTCGGTGCCGCCGCCGAGCTCGCCCAGGTAGGGGCTGTCCACGCTGACGGGGACGGCATCTGTGCGGCATCCGGGCAGCAGCTGCACTGACTCGAGCTGGGTTGTGCTGAGCTCGTCTGGTGTACCGGCGACCAGCAGCACAACCTGGACGGTGTCCCCTGTGGCGGGACCGTGGCCGACCAGGGGCGTCTGGGTTCCCCCTGCCACGGCGACGGGCATGGGCTCGTGGTAGGCGTAGTTGTCGACCTGGATTCCGGTGCTCACCTTCCACGTGGTGTCGAGGTCGGTGCCGGTGATCTGCCGCATCCGAAGCACGATCCGCTGCGCGACCTGCCGACTGCTCGGCGAGAACCCGAGCACCTGCAGCGCGCGGGCGCGAGCCGTGCCAGTCAGAGGCCGGCTGATGCTGTCGACTTGGAAGAGCAGCCCCGCCTCTGACGCGGGATCGCATCCGCCGCCGTTGATGAGTCCGCGCTGCCCCACGCGGAGATGAGTCCCGGCAGGGGTAAATGCGTCGGCAGTCAACGGCGCCGCGAGCGAGATGTCGGTGGGGACCGGGAGCGGCTGAAACTTCCCATGGTCGGCGGCTTGACCGGTGCGGGACAGTGCAGGCGTCGAGGGAGCCGGGGAGGAGAGCGTGCGCGGGGTCGCTGTCGGGACGGTGGCGGACGCCGTCCGCGTAGGCGACGGGGTGGGCGCGTGCCGGGCGCCACCGGCACTGCACGCGGCGAGGGTGACGACGAGAGTGGTGGCGATGAGCGGGACGGTGAGGCGATGCGGATGCATGATCAGCCCTTCTGCGTGACCATCGGGTTGGTGTCGAAGGCGGGGAGGCCGGAGTCGTTCCACTTGGGGCTGACGTTGATGTGCTGGTGAGTGCAGGTGTCGTTGCCCTCGTAGATGCCGGGCCAATGCAGGACGTACCCGCGGCACTGTTCCTGCCCGATCCAGGTGAAGTACGAGTCGCCGGTGACCCGGGCGGGGAGGTAGGGGCGGAGCACGTTGAGCAGCTGCTTGGTGGCGGCGTTGTTCCCGCCGTTGACGCCGTTGCCGGTGAAATCGACCGCATGACCGCCGCCCACGATCGAGTGGTAAGAGCCGTCGAAGGTCGTCGAGTTCTTCCCGGTGCAGGTGTTGTTGCGGTTGATCGAGCTGATGGTGACGTGCGGGAGATTGTTCGCGGCGGCCGCGATCAGCTGCAGGATGCCCATGTTGATGTTGCATCCGGTCTTGCCCGCGGCGACCATCTGCACCTGCCCGAGCGGGTTCGACCGGTCGCCGGGCTTGCCAAGGAAGGTGACCTTGCTGTTGTCGAGGAGGGCCTTGGCGAGCTGCTGCTTGTCCCCGACGACGGCAGTGCCGGGCTGGCAGGCGTCCGCGGTGGCCTGCACCGCCGCCCCCAACCAACCGGTCTGAGCAGGCGGGTCGATGGCGCTGCTGCCGCCGAATTCGACGCGCAGCGCGGTCGCGACCAGCAGCGAGCTGGCGTACGCGTTCGGGCCGGAGACTTGGACCTCTTGGGCGACGGCGGCGGGATCCTTGTCCATCCACTTCGGGTCTGTGGCGACCATCGCCGTGTAGAACTTCCCGACCGCGTACTGCGGGGTCATGAGGCGTTGGATGACGCCGTGAGGATCGCTTGCCCACGTGGACGACCCGAACGCGCCCCACGAGTAGATGGCCTGCTGCTGCATGATCCCGACAGAGGAGTGATCGTGTCCGACACCGTCGTTGGGGAGCGTCAGCGAGTAGTTCAGCCCTGGGTATGCCGGGTTGTCATTGGCGAGATTCCGGAACCCAGACTCGGTGTTCGCCACCATCAGCCCGATCAGTTCCGCCTTGGCGGCATCCTTCCCAAACATGCCCTTCGCGACACCGACCACGACCTGGATGTTCGCGACCTGCGCGGCCGACCAACGCCGCGCCCCGACGACCTTGGCCCCGGTGCTCGTCGTACCGCTGCCGGTAGAGACCGTCTCTGCCTGGTCGCTGGCCGGTGTGCAAGCAGAGGCACCGTAGGGGGCAAACAGGGCGAAGAACACAAGAGCAGCAGCCCCGACCAGCGCCGGCGCGAGGAGCACGGCGATGATCGGGGCGATGATCAGCAGCTTCTTCATGCCTGGCCGGCCTGAGCACGCTGGACGACCTCACGCAGGTGTGTGCGGGCCGGGGAATCAGCTGGGCTGCGACGGCCGGGGACATTCGTGATCCGGTACACGCCGCCGTGCTGCGGAGCCTGCCGGGGCTCGATCCGGGAGGTGCCCGTCTCGTCGACGACGATGCGCCGCCCGAACCCGGTGAACGCCGCACGGTCGGCGGAGTTCGTGGGCGAGGTGGGGACGGGGCCCTTCTTGCTTGCGGCCTTGCGGACGGCGCGCTGCAGAACGTAGCCCCCGGCGATCTTCCCTGCCGCCATCACGACCGCGCTCGCCCCACCGGTCGCAGCTGCTCCCGCTGCGGTGGCTCCCGCACCGAGAGCTTTCGTGGCTGTCCCGGCCGCGGGGAGCGCCTTCGCCGCGGTGCTGGCGGTCTTCGCCGCATCCCCGGCGGCCCGGGTGGCGGTCAGATTGATCGGAGCCGGAGCGACGCCGGGGCGTGCCGTAACGGCATTCTTCGCCGCCTCCGGAGCCGTCTTACGACGGGTGATCCGGCGAGCGATGACCTCCTCACCGATACGCTTGGCCGTTGCCTTCACCGGGCTCGACTTCGGGGACGATGCCCGCCCAAAGCCCAGGCGGGCCAGACGTTCGGCCAGGGACGACCCGGCCTTGTGCATCCGCCACCACATGTAGACCATGAGGCCGAGCAGCACGAACATGAATACGTCGATGACCGCGGTCTGGTTGAGGATGGTCCAGCCCTGCGTCGACAACGCGGTCATCACGCTCGTGATCACTCGGAGGAACCCGGACAGGAGGATCACCATCGCACCGACGGCCAGAGCCGAGACGAACATGCCGATGCAGGCCCGCCACAGTGCGTGCCGCGCAACGCCGGGGGCAATGGCTGCGTAGAGGGCGAACAGCAGCTTGGCGGCCTGGAACACGGCGGCGAAGACCGCCGCGATCAGGAGGAGCGCGAAGATGATCCCCGCGAACTGGAGGCCGGTGACACCAGTCGAGATCGTGGCGGCGGTGAACACCTGACCGAGGCTGGGGTGGTTGACGTACTCACCGGCGGCCGGGTCGCATGCGGCGACCGCATCCCGCACCGAGTTGTCTCCGCTGTCGAGGGGATTGCGGGCCATCATCGCGTGCGAGAAGACCTTCGCGCAGCGCCCGGTGAGGATCTTCCCGAACGAGATCTCTTGGGCGGGAGCACGCAGCCACAGGTCCATGAGCTGCCCGGTGATCGTCGAATTCAGCGACTGGGCGGCGTTGGCGCCGTCGACGAGCTGGGGCTTGTCGTTGGCGATCGACGCCGCGATCTCCCGGCCGGTGTTCTTCACCCACGTGAGCAGCCCGTTCTGGCCGGTGACGAACCCGACCGGGTTGAACATGACGCCGGTCACGAGAACGAACGCGAACAGGGACACACCGACCTCGGCGAGACCGACCCCGACACGGCCAGCCCAGATCACCATGCCGCACACCAGGCCGGTGAGGGCGAGAGCGACCGGGGCCCATCCGATCTGCGCGAGGAGCCCGGAGAAGAACGTGAAGATCGTGTCGAGCGGTGTGGTGATCCAGGAGACCCAGTCGAAGGACAGCAGGAACTGGAACAGCCACAGCACCCAGCTGAGGGAGGTAAGCTGCCAGGTCCAGATCGCATCCACAGCCATCCCGATCTGCAGCTGATCTGGATGCAGGAGGTCGCCGCGCTGCAGCGGCAGCGAGACGTAGTGGACCAAGTCGACACCGCCGCTGTCGTGCGGATTCAGCGGCGACAGGTACGGCAACGACGGATCGGTGCCGCCATCGGCAGCGTTTGCGAGGACCATGGTGCCGCCGATCTCGGAGATCACCATCCAGGCCAGCACCAGCAGCACGACGGTCCAGCGCGGGTGCCGACGGATCCACCGCCCCACCGGCCGCACCCACCGCCGATGCCAGGACCGGGCGCTCTCGAACGCGAAAGCGATCATGACACCAGCTCCTCGACCGGCCGCTCCTGATCCTGCGGGGTAGACAGGGTGGCCTCGCGACGCTTGGGGCGCAGAGACACCGTCTTACGGATCCGCCCCATCCGGCCCCGCGCGTCACGCATGAGCCCTTCACCACGGCGGTTCAGCGGCACCTTCCCGTCCGAGCCGAGCGGTGACAGGTTCTCGGTGACCATCTGCACCAGCTCGGGGATGTTCCCGAACCCCTTGTGGAACCACTCGAGGTTCGCGATCGCGAGATCCTCGTCGGTCTGGCGCATCAGGATGCGGTTCTTGATCAGGCCTCGGGTGATCTCGGTACCGAAGTCGCGGGCATCCTGCGAAGCCAGGATCACCGGGGCGCCGTGCTTGCGACCATCGCGGACGAACCGGTTGATGGCCTGCTCACCCTGCACCGTGGCGGTGATGTGCTCGAGCTCGTCGGCCGCGAACGCGGCAAGCTCGTTCTTGTCCTTGAAGCAGATCTCCTCCGCGATGCTGGTGAGCATCGCGTACATCGCCTGCCCGAACAGGGGCTGCGGGCCGAGCTGGTGGTACTGCTCGATGTTCTGCACCTGCTCCAGGCTGGGGAGCGTGACCCCGTGGGTGAGGAACACGATGCCTCGGCAGCTGAGGTCCAGCGGGGGGAGGGTGTCGTCGAACAGCACCGTGCCGAACTGGGTGTTGGCGTACAGCCGCATCAGCCCCGCGAGGGTCTTTGCCTCGGGCGTTGTCTCGCTGATCCGCTCGAGCTCGGTGAGCACCTTGCGGGCGCTGGTCAGCCCGAGGCGCTGCGCGTTGTCCGCATCGAGGAGGCTGGCCAGCATGACGCCCTCAGGCGAACGGACCGGGACCGCCAGGAGAGCCGCGCACAGGGTGAGCATGTGCGCGGCACCGGTACGGGCACCGAAGATGCGCAGCGGATCGAGGGAGAACTCCGGTTCGGTGAGGTCGGCGATCGCGGTGTGCTCAGGGTCGAGGGAGAGCGCGAAGGTGCCGTACTCGCGGGCCGGGGTCCGATCGATCGCGACGAACCTGCCACCGCGGTCGTGGATCGCGCCGAGGAGATCCTTCATCGCGACCGACTTGCCGCCGCCAGGTTCGCCGGCGATCGCGATGGAGCCGGAGACGTCGCCGATGATCTGCCCCCACAGGTCGAGCATCACCTGCCGGCCCAGCGACGTCTCAGCGAACCGGATGCCCTGCGGGTCGCCGATGTCGGAGGTCGTGATGGGAGCGATCGTGGCGAAGTCGGCACCGGTCGCGATCTCCGCGAACTCGCGCACGTTGCGGTCCATCGCAGTACCGGGCCGCATGGCCCACCACAACGCTTCCTGCGCGCCGAACGGGACGTCGAACTGGAACTCGAGCGTGTCGGCGAAGTACTTGCGGACGAACTCCGCCGTCTCCTTGACCTCCTCGGCGGTATCGGCGCCGACTGCGACGATCATGGTCGCCTGGATCTCGACCTCCCGCTCGGACAGTCCGAGCCGCAGGTGGTACTCGGCAAGGTCCATCGCGCTCTGATCCAGCTCTCCGCCACCGCCGGTGATCGCGGCAGTGCCTTCCTGCTGATCCATCTGATCGGTCAGGTTCGCTTCGGTGCGCTTGTTCCGGTTCTTCGCCTCCCGCGCCTTCACCGACTGGATGCGGAACACCCAATCTGCGTTGACGCCGAGCTCGTCGATCGCACCGACCCAGTCGAGATCCTCTTCCCAACCGCCCTTCGGCCCCCCGGACAGCGCCATCATCACCTGGTAGCTGGTGGTGCCCTCGCGCATGTCGTGCACCTTGAGGTAGCGGCGGTTCACCGCGTTCAGCCGTGCGAACTTGCTGCTCTGGTCGCTCTGCCCGCCCTCGTCGAGGACGGGGATCGAGACCGACTTCGCCGTCGCCGTGTGCTCCCCGGCCGCGGCACGGATGCCGCTGACACCGTTCAGGTCAGGGACGGCTGGGGCAGGTGCAGCCTCGTCGACGAACAATCCCCGCAGGTTCGAGTGGTTCTGGATCCACACCTGCTCACGCACTGACGCCCGGGTGGGGCCGAACACCTTCGGGATCGCCTTCTCGATCTTCAGCGCGGCACGCATCGCCGAATACGTCTCCGCCGGCGACGGCGGTCGCATCGGCAGTGCACCGTACTCCCGGCAGGAGTCCTCCAGATACCGGAAGAAGGCCGTCCCCACGTCACGAATCCCGGTCCTCTTCAGCGGCACACTCAGCCAGAACTCCCGCTGCCCCTGCGGATCCTGATCGACCTGATCCGCGGTCAGCAGTACCTCCTCCGCCCACCCGGGATGCTTGCTCGCATCCACACCGGCAAGCATCTGGTCGGCGACCGCGTCGCTGCTGATCTCGGTGGTCAGCCCCAGCAGCATGTACTCGCCGAGGATCGACTGGAACAGCGCCCGGTGTGCGTTGCGGCGCACTGTGTTGACCTCGGAGTTGCCGAGGCCCTTCGACATTCCCTGCAGCCGCCAGGTCGCCCAGACGGTCCCCCCGCGCGTCCACATCAGTTGGCCGCGCATCGCAGTGATAGGCAGTCGCATCAGGAGTCCTTTCCACCGGTCTGCGCGAGCAGACGGTCGATCCCAGTCAGGTAACGGGGCGGCGTCGACGGCGCCACCCGGCCGGCGGGCGCGGGGGCTGTGGTCGGTGCAGGCTGGGCGGCGTCTCCGCGCGGCGCTGCCGGCTCAGTCGGCTGGTAGATGAGCACCCCGCCGGTCACCCGATGAGGAGGCGGCAGGGTCAGCTTCCGGTTGTTGTAGGTGCCCGTCGCCGAGACGGAGACTGCGCTTGCAGAGTCGATGGCGATGTTCTGCAGCTGCCGCCGGGTGGACGGGATCTTCCCCGACATGAACGCTGCCGCGGCGGTCATCACCAGCAGTGCGATGTACCAGACCAACGGTGAGGTGCCCACCATCGGCCCCCACAGCGGCATGAGATTCCACCCGACGATCAGAGTCACCACACCGATCACGATCTGCACGATCGTGTACGGGCCGCCCCACAGGCGAGCGCCGCCGATCTTCCCGATCATGATCGGGATACGGCGGGTGTTGGTGAAGAAGCGGACGATGCGTCGCTGCTCCTCGGGGAGAGCGCTCATGATGGACCGTCAGCCGAGCTGCCCACTGAAGAGGTGACCGATGGTCTCCAGCCCGCTCCCCTTGGTGACCCAGAGGATGGCCCCGCCGATCACGAGCGCCCCGATGAGCGTGCCGAACGCCCAGCCGGACTTGTGCAGCTTGAAGAGGAAGTAGACGACGACGGCCGTCACCGATACCCCTCCGACGAGGGCGTAGATCTGCGCGTTCTGGTCGCTGATCTCGCTGATGATCCCGACCGTCTTGACGATCCCGGTGGTCGCGGCCTGCGCGATGGTGTGAAACATGGTCGTTCCCTTTCGTTGACGTCACTGATTCGGTGACGGAGATGTGGATGCCGGCCCGGACGGGTCGGACGAGACGGGTGCGGACTGCACGGAGGTGACCTCCCAGCGCCCGGCACGGGCTTTGAGAGTGAGGAAGTACGTCGCGGTGACCTGCTCCCCGCTGGTCTTCTGCAGCTGCACGACGGCCTGGACAGCGAGCAGCGACCCGTCGGAGGGATTGCCGGCGGGATCCTGGTCCGACTGGTAGGCGACCGGGGTCAGCTCCGAGAACGGGGTCGGCGAGATCGCGGCGATCGACACCCCCGGGGAGAGCAGCGGGGTGGTGTCCCCCTGCCCGGCGGTATATGCCGAAAGGAACAGGGTGACGGTCTGTGCAGCGCCGGATGTCGACGGCAGCTGCGACCCGTAACCGAGCGACGGTGTCTGGGACGTCGCGGAGGGACCGGCGACCGGCGCCGGGTAGCCGGCCGCGGCCAGCTGGCCACCCGCGGTGTCGATGCTGACCTGGAAGTACCGTCGGGGCCACGTGACTGTGCCGTTCGGTCCCTTCTCGGCGATGTCGGCGGCGACGACCACCTGGACGAAATCAGTGCCGGCGACGGGCGTAACCGACGCCGCGGCGATGTCCCGGAACTTGGTGCTGCCGGACGACGCGGTGTTCGTCGACGAGATGTACGCGGACAGGCCAGAGTCATCGGTCTGTGAAGCCGACAGCCACGCACCAACGAACCCGACGCTGTACGCCCCCGCTGCTTGCTGCAGTGGGGGGATCGCCGGGGACGTCTGAACCGCGGCCGCCGGCCGCCGGTTGCTGGCAGCGGCGAGGTAGATGGCGAAGTTGATCGGTGAGAGGACGAGGCAAGCAACGACGATCACGGACACGAACCGGCGCGAGAGAACCCCGCCGTTGGTCCACGGCGCCGACTCCGCCACCGGTGCCCCGTCAGCGTTGACGGTCGGTGACGCCGGGACAGGCGGGGTCTTCTTTCGGAACAGGCTCATGGCTTCGCTCCGGTCTCGACCTGGGTCAGGTCGTGGAACTTGTCGACGGCATCCCGGTACCGGTCGCTGTTCAAGAACGCGAGGGTCCGTGTCCTCGTGTCTGGGGAGAACAACGCCTCATGCAGGTCGAGCGCCACATCCTGCCCCTCGTCGAACACCACGAGCAGCTGCGCCTGGTCGCTCAGCTGCTCCAGAAGCTCGGCGCTGATCTCGGCGTCGTTCCGGTCGTCCCGTGTGCCCATGTCGCTGTCTCCTGCATGCCATCGGGCCGCAGATTGGCCCTCTCACCTACAAGGGGTGGGCGCTGCAGACGGAACTCGACAAAATTCGCTGACAAATCTTTTGGAAGCCTTATACACGCTGGGATCAGCGTCATTCCGCGGAAGTACACGCAACGGCACTCCGGGAGCTCAGTGGAGGTCGCGGAGCGATACACGAACCAATACACGGGCTGTGAGGACCGTCGGTTGAGACCTGTTTCGTCTCAACCGGGGAGTCCCGATGACCACCTCCAGCACGCGGCCCACGCCGCTGATGACCCGCCTCAACAACGACTGGGCATCCATCGCCGATCGGGAAGACGACTACGGCACCCTCGGCACCCGCGCCGGCGGCGAGCTGCTCGCGCAGATCCGCACCACCAGTGGAGAGGCACAGGACCGCGTCCTGTACGAGTTGGTCTGCCTCACCCACGCGGGTCACTCCGCAGCGGAACGCGTCCTCGTTCAGGCCCTCGTGCCCGCCGCGCAGCGGATGGCGAACCGGGTGCGCACCCTCGACGACTTCGACCGGTCAGACCGCGTCGGCTACGCGATCGGCGCCGCCTGGGAATCGATCAAGCAGTACAAGCGGCACCTGCACCGCAGGGTCATGGCCAACCTCACCATGAACATGCTCGGCATCCTCGCCCCCGACAAGACCGCGAATGACCGCATCATCGCCGACAACACCATCGCCGTGAGCAGCGACATCCTCGAGGCGGAGGCCGGCACGTGGGAAGCCCCTGAGGCCCCGGCCGAGGTCATGCTCGCCCGACTGTTCACCTGGGCATCCGATTTCGGCATCCTCACCCGCGACGAGATCGCGCTGCTGTCCCGCGCCGCACTGGGCGACGACACGCACGCCACCATTGCCGCCGAACTCGGCGTCACCGTGGCCTGCCTCCGCAAGCGCGTCGACCGCATCCGCGGCCGCCTCGCCGCGGCCGCCCGCGAGCAGTTCTGAAATCCACTCGCCAACTGAACGGAGTCAGCCATGAGCAAGCAGATACCGGTGTGGAATCCCGCCAGCGAACCCAACGTCCAGATCATCGGGGCATCCACCGCCGCCGATGTCGACGGTTACGCGAACACCATCCGCTCCCTTGGTGGACGGGTGGTCACCGTCACCGCCCCGCGTCCCGCGCTCGACCCGTTCGCACCCTGGACGCCGCGCCAGCGTGAAGTCATCGAGACCCTGTCCAGCGTGGTCAAGATGATGTCGGAGCGATACCGCCAGCATCACTCCGACGGGGAGGCACGTGACCGTGTGCCGCCGGTGCTGCTGCACATCGACGAATACGACGCCCTGCTCGAGGCGGCATCTTCCGCACAGGAGCGGACATCCATCCATGACGCTCTCGACCTCATCCTGAACCTCGGGCACTGTGCCGGCATCTGCACCATCTGGACCGGCAATAGCGAACAGCTCGACCCAGTCAACCGGTGGAACCTCACCCGCGTGCCCGCAACACGTGTGCAGACCAGGCGAGCAGCCTGATCCGACCGGGCCCAGCATGACGGCCTCCGAGCTCCTCGTCCGAGGGAGCGGTGCGGCGCATGGAACAATGGCGGTCATGCCGACCCCCGAACCGGCCCCGGGCTCCCTCATCAAGGCCTTCGGAATCCCGCCCGCCCGCATCGCCGTCATCCGTGCCATCCAACAGGTCGGGACAGCCGGTGCTGACCAGATCATGGAAGCGACCGGTCTATCACGGAGCACGTTGAGCTGGCACCTGAAGCCGCTCGAGGAAGCAGGCATCCTCCTCTCCGAGGTCGACCCTGCCCGTGCCGGCGCGCACTCCGGGTTCAACAAGCGACTGTTCCGCATCGACGAGGAAGCCCTCAAAGAGAAGCTGCAGGCACTCCAAGCTGACCTCATCGAAACCTGATTCCCCGCACCATTTCGGTGCAAAGAACCCGATGGTGGCCCAACCCGGCAACCTTGTTAGGCTGAACCGCCACACGGCAGGCTTTCAAAATCTCTGTAAGCCTGTTATGTTGCAGACAAGAACTTGACCAGGGGCCGGGGGGCTGCCCTGTGCGAAACAGATTGTCGACTCAGCGCAGAATTTCCCACCCCTTGTAGGTAGAGGCACCTACGAAGGGACTACGGGTGAGCACACTGACAACCGACGCGAGCAGCGAGACGGCCAGTCGCGGTGACAAGTCGACGACCGCGGGCACCTATCCCACGGTTGCTCCCGTCCGCACCCGCCGCTCCGGGATCTGGCTCGCCGGCGCCATCGTGCTGCTCCTGCTCGGCGCGATCGGCGGCGTATTCGTCTACACCTCCGCCAGCAACACCCAGCAGGTGCTCGTCACCAAGCAAGCCATCCAGCGTGGTGAGACGATCAACCGGGAAGACCTCACGAGCATCGCCATCGGCGCCGGCCAAAGCACCCAAGCGATCCCGGTGTCTCAGGCCAGCAGCGTGCTCGGGAAGATCGCCACCGACAACATCTCCGCCGGAGGCCTTGTCACCCCCACCGACATCAGCACCGGCCTGGCTGTCCCCACCGGGCAGGCCCTGGTCGGCCTCGACCTTAAACCGAACCAGCTGCCCGGACAGAGCCTCACGCCCGGCGACAAGATCTCCATCGTCCCCGTCGCCACTCAGGCTGCCAACGGATCGCCCGCACCGGTCAACCCGTCTGAAGTGATCAGTGCGACCGTCTCCGACGTCTCCCAGGCCTCCGACTCGGGTGGCAGCTCCGGCAACGTCATCGTCGACGTCTACGTCCCGGCCGCCTCCGCCGCGCAGCTGACCAGCCAGGCCTCCGCCGGCGCCGTCGCGATCTACCTCACCCCGGGACAGTTACCGTGGCCGTCATCGCCCTGACCAGCCTGGCCGGATCACCTGGTGTCAGCACTGCGGCGCTTGCCTTCGGTGTGCACTGGCAGCGCCCCGTCGTCGTCATCGAAGCCGACACTGCGGGGGTGACCACTGCCATGCCCGGGTTCTTCCGATCCAACCTGCTCCCCGATCTCGGCGGACTTGACAAGGTTCAGGCAGCTTTCAGCAGGGGAGTGCTCACCCCGGACGACATCCTGGACCCGAACCGGTACCTGGCGATCGCCGTCCACCAGCTCCCTCCCATCCCCGACATGCCCATCCCCGGACTTCCCGCCGGCCATCAGATGTGGGTGGTGCCCGGCTTCTACCACCTCGGCCTTGCTGACGGAGTTTCGGGCCTCTGGGGGCGGCTGCCGCAGCTGCTCCGATCCCTCTCCGAGGCCGGCATCGACGTGATCATCGATCTCGGCCGCCTCGCCCGAGACGACATCCGCCTCCCGTTGCTGGACACTTCGGACAAGGTCGTCATCATGGCGGGCTCGACGATGGTCGACCTCAACCGCATCTACCGGCGGCTGGAGATCTCCGACTTGAACCAGCGCGTGGCCGCAGCCTCCGAACGGTACCTGCTGCTGCTCGTCGACGCCGCAGCCGAGCAGCTGCCCGCGGCCGACTTCTCCACCAAGGTGATGCCCGTCCTCGGCCGCGTCCCCTTCGACCCGCAGGGCGCCGCCACTTTCTCGGTCGGCCGCCCCGACCTCAAACCGCAGCGCAACGTCTACCGGCAAGCGATCCGCCGCGTCGTCGCGGACCTGGAACTCGTCACGGCGAAGAGCGACCTCGACAGGAGCGCATGATGACCGACGAGAATACCCCGCCGATCCAGATCAGCACCCGGCCGTTCCTCGACTTCGCCAGCGGAACAGCCGCCGTCGCGCAGCCGGCCGCTGCGAACCCGCGCGAGAACGCCCACCTGTTCGCGGCCGCCACAGGCCGCCCCCGCCTGCACCCGATCGAAGCAGACGAGTACCCCGCACCCGCCGAGCAACACACTGCGTACCAGGCGCCTGCCCCGCTGACCAGACGGGCCGCCGCGACCACCCAACCCGCGGTGAGCACCTACGCGGGTGCCCTCGACGCCGTGGACTGGGACATCGTCGGCCGCCTCACCAAAGACCTCACCCTCCACGACGGCGACCAGACCCGCACCCTGGGAAGCTTCGACGTCGCGATCGCCGACGCCGGCCCCGAGACCCCATACGAACGCCAGGTCTTCGCCGAGATCAACAAGCTGGTCAACACCCACGCCGAGTGGATCGTTGTGCAGGAAGGCATGGACCGCGGATGGTCCGACCGCACCCGCACCCAGTACGTCCAAGCCATCTTCGATGAAGCCTTCCGCTACGGCCGCGTCCAGCAGTACCTCCGCGAACCCGACATCGAAGACGTCAGCGTCACCGCGTACGACAACGTCATGGTCACCAAGACCAACGGCCGCAAGGAACGTCGCCTGCCGATCGCGAAGAGCGACGACGACCTCGAGCGGATGATCGCCGACATCTCCGCCTCCCGCGGCCGCGCCTTCGCACGCCCCGGCGGCCACATCGACCTCGACATCGGCGGCGCCCGACTGTGGGCCGTCGGTGCCACCATCAGCAACCGGACGAACCTGACCCTGCGCAAGCACAACCTCGTCGACATCAGCTTCGCCGACCTCATCGCTCAAGGCACCATGACCCAGAAAGTCGCGGACGCCCTGGAGATGATCGCCGCCGCAAACGCATCGGCCTTGGTCGCCGGCTACCCCGCTGCAGGCAAGACGACCTTCCTCCGGGCGTGGATGTCGACCCTGAACATCGACGAGAAGATCGTCACCATCGAAACCGAGCACGAGCTCTACCTCGACAAGATGCCGCACCGGCACTCACAGGTCTCCGCCCTGCAGTACGTGCCCTCCCAGTTCTCCGGATCCGACTCACTGGCAGCCTTCAGCCTCCAAGACGCATTCGAGGGCGCCCTGCGCGCATCCGCGCAGCGCATCCTGTTCGGCGAGATGCGCGGCCCCGAAGCACCCATCGCGATCAAGGCAATGCAGGCCGGCCGCGGATCCATCTCCACCCTCCACGCCCGCAGCGCCGACGATGCCATCCACCGCCTCGCCGACATGCTGATGAGCGAAGAGAAGCTCTCCTCCGACACGGTCCCGCTCCGGCAGATCCTCCGTTCCATCGACGTCGTCATCTACCTCGATTTCGTCGACAACCCCGACGGCACCCGCCGCCGAGTCATCACCGAAGTCGCCGAGATCCGCAGCAACGACAACCAGGAACCGATGGCGGCCAACCTCTTCGAGTGGAACCACCAGACCGGGGAGTATATCCAGCCCGAGAAGCCCAGCAACGAACTGCAGCGACTCATCATGCGCCACAACCCCGGCCGCGCGCCCTTCTGGGAGACGCGCTGATGGCCCTGTTCGCAGCCCTCGCCGGTGCCCTCGTGGTGGGCGGCATCGTGATGCTCGTCCTGTTCTTCCGCCCGGCCCCGCCCCGGCCGGTCACCAAGAAGTCATCGGTCGGTCTCGGACAGCGGTGGCGGCGGGTCAGCAAGGCAACGCGCGTGCGGATCCTGATCGGAGTCGTGCTCGGTGTCGTGGTCGCGGTGTTCACCTCGATCCCGCTTTTGATCGTCGTCATCCCGGCAGCGATCGTCGGCATCCCGCTGCTGCTCGGCAAACAGGACACCAGAGAACAGCAGCTCATCCTCGCCCTGGAGACCTGGTCGCGTTCCCTGGCCTCCACCGCCGAGACCGGCAAATTCACGCTCCGCGAGGTCGTGGGCATCACCCGCGGGGCGGTCCCCGAGATCCTGCGTGTCCCCGTGGACCGGCTCTACTCGCGCATGTCCGCATCCTGGTCGGCCGCCGACGCGTTCCGCGCCTTCGCCGACGAGTTCGACAACGCATACGTCGACGAGGTCACGATCTACCTGATCCAGGCAGCCGAGTTCGACAGCGGTGGCCTCGCAAGGGCGCTCTCCGGTGTCGCGGACACGCTCGCGGCCCAGGCGAAGCTTCGCATGGAGGTCTACAACGAGCGGGAGAAGCCGCGAGGCACCATGCGGATCATGACCGTCATCCTCGCCGTGGTGCTCATCGGGATCGTCCTGTTCTCCCACTCCACGCAGATGTCGTTCTACACCACGCCCGCCGGGCAGATCGCCCTCGCGATCATCCTCGGGATGTTCGGCGCCCTCCTGATCTGGGCCAAGTCGCAGACCCGGCACACGCCCGAACCCCGCATCATCCTCGCCAGTACAGAGGAGGCACGATCGTGAACCCCTTCACTCTCTCCCTGATCCCCGGCCTGCTCGCCGGCGCCGGCCTCGCCATGCTCGTCCTCACCTACGCGCCCCGCACCATCCGGGCCGGGGACGCGCTCACCCGCCTCGGCGAAGTCGGCACCCTCACCCAGGGCACTAACCGTCCGCTGAACCGGTGGGAGAGCGCCGGCAACTGGCTGTCGCGTCGCGTCCCCAACATCCCCGGATTCACCCCGCCGACCAAGGAGCTCGACCTCCTCGAGATCCCGGTCGGCCAGTTCTACGCGGACAAGCTCAAGCTCGCCCTCATCGGATTCTTCACACCCGTGATCATCCCCGCCGTGCTGCAGCTCATCGGTGTCACGTTCCTGCTCCCGCTGGTGTTCTGCCCGATCCTCGCATTCGTGCTCTGGACAGTTCCGGACTCCAGCGCGCGCACCAAAGCCAAAGAAGCTCGCCGCGAGTTCACCCGGTTCACCACCGTCTACCTGCAGCTGGTCGCCGTCGCCCTCCTCGGCAACACCACGGCCGACTCCGCACTGTCCTCGGCCGCATCCGTCTCCGACTCGTGGGTGTTCCGCCGCATCCGCCGCGAGTACCAGGTCGCCGACCTCACCCGCACCACGAAATGGGACGCGCTCGAGCGCCTCGGCTCGCAGATCGGTGTCCCGCCCCTCGTCGACATGGCTCGCACGATGCGCCTCTCCGAGGCCCGAGTCGGGCTTCGCGATCAGCTCCTCGCCGGGTGCGACATGCTCCGGGCCCAGGTCGCCGCCGACGACAAGGCCGCCGCCGAGCGCATCACCGGCAGGATGCAGTTCCCGGTCATCGCCACACTGATCCCGATCCTGCTGATCATGACCATCCCCTCCGTCTTCCAGCTCACCACCCTGTGACCAACCGAAAGGAAACATCATGAGCACCATCACCGAAAAGGTCACCCGCGCCTACATCCGCACCGAGCAGGCGGTCAAAGACGGGATCGAACGCCTCAACGAGCAGCCCGAATCCGGCCTCGACGACGCCGCGTGGAAGGCAATCTGGATCACCGTCGGCGGCGCGGCCGCGCTCGGCCTGACCGGCGTCCTGATCGCATGGGCGACCGGATACCTCAACTCCAAGCTCGGCGGCTTCTGACCAGATGCTCTCGCAGCTGAAGACCCGACTCCACAGCCTGAAGGCCAGGCTGGCGGGAGAAGACGGCTTCGCCTCCACGGTGATCCTCGTCCCCGCCAGCCTCGTCGTGCTGTTCCTCGGGTTCCAAGCTGCAATCTGGTACCTCGGCCAGGACACCGCACAGAACGCCGCGCAAGCCGGATACACCGTCGCCCGCTCCTACCAGTCAGACCCGTCCTCAGGCGTGGACGCAGCGAACCAGGTCATCCGCAGCATGCACGCATTCCTGCCCGACGCACACGTCGACGTGCAGCGCACACCGACCACCGTCACCGTGACCGTCACCGGCCGCCCCGAATCCCTACTCCCCGGCCTCAACTTCCCGCCCGTCCAACGCAGTGTCACCGGACCGGTCGAACGATGGGTACCGGCACCATGAACACGCTCCGACGCATCCTCCACGGCGAGCGCGGAGATCTCGACGATCTCCCGGGCTGGACGATCCTCGCGGTCACAGCGCTGATGCTGATCGGGGTGATCGTGTACATCGGCCGAGGCGCCAACGCCGCGAACACCGTGCAGGCAGCCTCCTACGCGGCAGCGCGTGACGCCTCCCTCTCCCGCGACGCGGAATCTGCCGTCGTGCACGGGAAGGACGCGGCAGACGCGGCGCTGAGCGGCAACGTCAACTGCGAGAACCTCGACGTCACGATCAGTGGCAACGGGCTGCACACCGGACTCGGCGAGACCGGCATCGTCACCGCGACCGTGAGCTGCAAGATCAACACCTCGGACGTGTTCCCGCTGATCCCCGGCAGCATCACCATCTCCAAGACGTCGCACAGCCCCGTCGACCCCTACAGGCAGAGGTGACGCCCGATGAAATTCGTTCCCATGTGGCTGGGCTTCTTCATCGCCCTCATCATCACCGCCGGCATCGTCGTCGACGGCGGAGGGAAGACGCAGACCTTCCAAGAGGCGCTTAGCATCGCCCAATCTGCTGCCCGATCGGGCACCAACGCGGCGACCGGCACATCCGTCAACGGCGACGCATTCGACCTCTCCGGCCCCGCAGCCGTCGCGGCGGCACGGAACTACATCGCGGCGTCCGGCGCCACCGGGACGGCGCGCGTTGTCGGCAACAAGGTCGTCGTGACCGTCGATATGTCCTACCGGCCCCGTATCCTCGGGGCGTTCGGGTTCGGGCCGCTGCCAGTAGAAGCCACCGGATCCGCAGCACTCATCCAAGGGAACTAGAGAGAACAGGGAAATGAAGAACACGAAAACAGCCCTCGTCGCGGCCGTCGCCGTCAGCGCTGCCATCGCTCTGAGCGCCTGCACTCCCTCGATCCCCACGCCGACGCACAGCCCCACAGCGAGCTCAACCCCCACACCCACACCGACCGTGGCTTCCGCACCCATGCAGCAGCCCGTCGCCCCGCCCAAGTCCAACAACGACGCCCTCGTCGCAGCGACAAAGACGGTTGAGGGGTACACGGTGGCGCTCTTCCAGGTACAGGCGGATCCATCGCTCGGCGCGGAGTTCATGCGGGGGTATGTGATCCCTGGCTCCCCGATGGACCAGGTGATGAAGGACACCGTCGCGGCCAACAAGAAGAACGGCTGGTATGTGATGGGCGCGCCGCTCAGCTGGACGACGAACTACGCGAAGTCTTACTCGGCACCATCGGTGACGTTCCCGAGTAAGAAGACCACGCAACACGGATCCGTTCAGCTCTTCGGATGCATCGACAACACAAAGACCAACTTTGCAGCGAAGGCGGGCCACACACCTGCACCGGTGCCGAAGGGGACTTTTCCTCAGGTCATTACGGTCATCTATGACAACAACACGCACGTCTGGATGATTCGGAGTGACACCGACCTCACTGGGACTAAGGGGGCGCCGCTATGTTGAGCTCCGTCCGCAGGAAGTCAGCCGCATTGATACTTGGCGTGGTTCTTGTCAGCGCCGGGTTCGTCATGACGACTGGGGCACCAGCATTTGCGGATTCATGCCACGTCGACGCCTTCGGGAACACCGTGTGTGATGTCGGAGCTGGTGGTGGCGGAACAGGTGGCGGCGGAACCCCGAACGGTGGAGGCAGCAACTCCTCCCCGTCGGGGTTCACGACTGGCCCGAGTGACTGCCACTACACCGACAACGGGAAGGACGTGAAGCTGCCCTGCTCCGCAGATGGTGGGTGGTGGTCGAACTCGGATCAGTGCTACTGGACGATCGCGGACCCGCAGCAGGCGGCCCCTCCGGGAGAGAGCGCGAACCAGGGCGCCTGGTACCTGTGCGTGCCCCGCGCTGGTGACCCCTCGTGCGCATTCGGTTGCACGGGCGCTCCGGTGTGGAAGAACACGCCCCCTCCGGGGATCAACCGGTACACGCCGGCTCAGGCCGCGGGGATGCTGCTCAAGAAGTTCGTGCTCGAGCCCATCCCGATCGGGATGGCCCCGGCGAGCAAGGTGCACTCGGACGACCCTGCCGGTACGGCGCCGTACAGGCGCACATGGGTGGGGATCCCGGTCTGGTTGTGGGTGAACGGCACATCGACGAGCACGTGGGGTCCGATCGACAAGTCCGCCACGTACGGCGGGGTGACCGTGTCGGCGAAGGCATCCGTGCAGACGCTGACGTGGAATTCCGGAGACGGACAGACGATCAACTGCGGCGTCGGGACAAGGTTCAACGAGGCCGCGATGGCAAACCAGCTCGCGACCGATTCACCGACGTGCGGGTTCCGGTTCCAGCACACATCCGGCAGCGGCACCTTCACCGTGACCGCGACTACCAACTGGGTCGTGACGTGGTCCGGCGGCGGGCAGACCGGGACCGTGCAGATGCCGTCGACCTCGTCGTCGACGCAGGTGCGCGTCGGCGAGCTGCAGTCCGTGAACACCTCGATGCCGGGCGACAGCTACCAGAAGAACGGCTGAGCCCGTCGGTACCCCTCGATACCGTGAAACGACCCAACCAGAAAGGCCAAGAGACGTGACGAAGGTGTTTCGGGGGCTCGGTGCCCTCATCGCGATCCTGGCAATCCTGATCGGTGCGCCGACCCTCCTCATCCTGTGGGCCGGCAACCCGTTCCCGACCCCCGCACAGTGGCAGTCGATCATCACGTTCACTCCGGACTACGGCAACGTGATCATGATCACCAAGATCCTGCCGCTGCTGTGCTGGGTCGCGTGGGCCGCGTTCGCCGGGCCCCTCATCGTCGAAGCGCTCGCCGCAATCGGCGGCCGCACGACCCGGAAGCGGTCCTGGGCGTTCCGGGGGCAGCAGAAGTTCGCGGCGACCCTCGTCGCCGCCGTCGCGCTCATGTTCGTCGGCGCAGGCTCCCTGGCATCCGCCGCACCCGCCCAAGCCATCACCGTCTCCGCCCCCGCCGCGGTCGCCACTGTCAGCACCCACCAGGCCACACCGCACACCGCACCCACGGCGAGCGCTGTGGTGGTGAAGAAGACAGTGGAGCACACGGTGCGGTCGGGTGAGACGTTGTGGGGGATCGCGGAGCACTACTACGGCGATGGTGAGAAGGCGGGGGAGATCTTCCACGCGTCGAAGGGGATCGTGCAGGCCGATGGTCGTCACCTGACGGATCCGGACCTGATCGTGACGGGGTGGCGGTTGGACGTGCCGAACGTGGCCGTTCATGCCGCGGCTGCTCCGGTGGAGAAGTCAGAGCCGGTGGCGCCGGCGTCGTCGAGCGTGTCGGGTTCCTCGTCGACCGGTCACAGTGCGGGTGGGGGAGTCGCACGGGGGCAGCAGGCGCCTGAGACGGGCGGAGATGCGGTGACGGGTGCTGCGCGTTCCAGCACATCGACAGAAGCAGAGCACCAGGCCGCACCGCAGTCTCAGCCCGCCCCAGCGAACCCGGTCGCGCCCAAGGTCGACAAGGCTCCGGCGGACGACGGTGCGGGGAGTTGGCTGCCGATGGCGACCGCAGGTGGGATCGGTTCGCTACTCGCGGCCAGCCTCCTCACTGCACTTTGGCGTCGTAGAACACAGCAACGTCGACGCCGTGCACCTGGTGAGCGCATCGCGATGCCGGACGAGGCTGCGGCGTCGTTCGAGCTCGAGCTGCGCATGGTGGAGAACCCCGTCGGGATCGAGGACATCGACAACGCGCTGCGGAGCCTGCAGGTGTGGGCGGAAGACACCGGCGCGCAGCTGCCCGAGCTGCTCGCGGTGCGCCTGGCCGACGACGAGGTCGCGGTGTACCTGACCGAGCCCGCGGATCTGCCGGCACCGTTCACCCCCGCGCACCCCGACAAGACCGCGTGGGTGGTCGCGCCCGGCGCTGCGGTGCCCCCGGCCCGGAAGACGGTGTCGCCATACCCGGCGCTGACCACGATCGGCACCGATGACGCGAACGGTGTGCTGCTGCTGGACCTCGAAGAGATCGGGTCGCTGAACGTCGTCGGCGACAACGACATCGCGGTGGGCGTGCTGAACGCGCTCGCCGTGTCGCTGGCGGAGAGCCCGTGGTCGGATCAAATCCAGATCACTCTGGTCGGGATGCCGGCGGGCCCGGCCCGCGAGCTGAGCCGTGCGAAGATCCAGCACGTCGACGACGTCGCGGCGCTGGTGCGGAACCTGAAGTCGGACATGGAAGACCGGCGTGACGCGCTGGACAGCTACGACGTCGGTGACGTGCACGATGCGCGGGTGCGGGCGAACGAGATGGAGTCCTGGGCGCCCCACATCGTCATCCTCGGCGCACCCCCGGAAGGGGAGCTGCGGGACGAGCTCGCCGACCTGGTGAAGAGGATGCCGCGGCTCGGGATCGCGACCGTCGCGAACGGGGACACGATCGAAGCCGGGTCGACCGTGGTGATCAGCGACCGCGACAACGCCGAGTACCAGTCGGGCGGGCAGCTGCCTCCGCTGCCCTTCCACCCGCAGATCTTCGCCGGCGAGGAAGAGCAGCTCTTCCAGGCGCTGATCGACACCACCAACCAGGACGCACACACGGTCGACCTCGAGGAGGAGAACGCTCCTCGCCTCGAGGCAGCCGGCATCACCGGCGACCAGGTGGACACCGCCGCGGAAGACGATGACCTGGCGGATGCCGCGGTCGACGACGTGCAGCTCGTCCCCATCGAGGACATCATCACCACTCCCGCACCCATCGCCGAGGTGGAGGCTGTCATCGACGAGGAGCCTGTCATCGACGAGCCCGCGCAGGAGCCTGAGACCTCCGAGGTGGATGCGCCTGCTGCGGTGAATGCCCCGGCAATCGTTGAGGACGTGACGGCCGCCGAACGGGCCCCTGAGGTTGCGGTTGAGCCTGAGGCAGAGGAAGTGGCGGTGTCCGTCGGGGAAGCCTCCACGGACGCGCTGATGCAGGATGCCGAGGTGACCGTCCCGGAGTGGCCCGCACCATACATTCGGCTGCTGGGCCCGGTCGACGTCCTCAACGTCGCCGACGCGGAGACCCTCCCCGGTCGCGGCGCCGAGATGATGGCCTACCTGCTCCTGCAGGACGGTCCGGTGCCCGGCGCACAGCTGCAGAAGGCCATGTGGAAGGAAGCCACCGACCGCACCAACAACAACCTCCGCCAGCTGGCGACCAAGGTGCGCTCCGCGCTCGGCAACGACCCCGACGGGAAGCTGCTGCTGCCCGCCGGACGCAAGGACACCGGGTTCACCATCCACCCCGCGATCCGCACCGACTGGGACGACTTCCGCCAGCTCATCGGCCCCGACCTGAAGACCACCCCGAACGCCGACCTCATCGCCGCGATCCGTCTCGTGCGCGGCGCCCCGTTCGAGGGCGTCTCCCGCCGCACCGGCTGGTGGACATGGCGGGCCAACACCGAGGAAGTCATGATCGCCGCGATCATCGACGCCGCCGCCGAACTCTCCGAACGAGCACTGCAGAGCGGCAAGCCCGCCCTGTCCCGCTTCGCGGCACGCATCGCCCAGTCCGCGGACGAGCTCAACGAGGCCGGGTGGCGGCTCGAGCTCATGACCGCCCTCCACATCAACAACACCGACGAGTTCGACCGCGTCCTCACCGAGATGACCGACCGCGTCTCCGGCGGCGACCCCGACCACCCCCTCGACGAGGCCACCCTGCAGCTCATCGACACCCGCAACAGCCTCATCAACCACCGATGACCACCACCCAGCCCAAAGGCATGCCCCGCACCCGCGCGGCAGGCCTGTGGGCTACAGCAGCCGGCACCGGCATCCTCCTCGCCGCCGTCGACCTCACCAGCACACCCGGCTACCCCTGGATCGCGCTCGCCGTGTTCACCGCGGCCGCAGTGGCGATCGCTGTCGTCGACGTCCGCACCAAACTGCTCCCCAACCGGTACACCGGCCCCCTCGCCCTCGCCGCCGCCCTGCAGGTCATCGCTGTCAGCATCAGCACCCACAACGCCGGGATCGCCCTGCAAGCAGTCCCGGCCGCGGCGATCGTGCTCGTGGCGTACACGATCATGGCGATGATCGGATGGTTCGGATTCGGCGACGCGAAGTTCGCCGGCGCCCTCACACTCTTCACCGCCATCTGGGCCGGATGGCTGGCGATCTACCTCATCCCCATCGCCGTGCTCATCAGCGGCGGCGAGCGCGCCGTGCGCATGCTCAGCGGCCGGGGGAGGTCGGCGCACGCCCATGGGCCATCTATAGCGGCCGCTGGAACTTTGCTCGCGTTCGCCAGCATCATTCTCTAGCCCAAAATTCCGTTTGTTGTCTATCGAGGGGTGGCTGTTGCGCATCCAAACCGATGGTGTTAGTTGCGTCTCGCTCCGTTGGGATGGGCAACGGCACCTGGCGTGGAGGATCCTGAGTCCGAACAGAACCTCATATGGCGTCATGGAACCGTTGAGGGTGCCGTTCCCGAGCTCCCATAGAAGTTGCGTCCCCAGGACCATACGGTGCCGTCGGGCCTCAGTGCATAACCACTCGTATTGCCGCCAGCAATCGCCGATGCCCCAGTTACTCCTGCGAACGGTATTGGAGTGTATATCGACGTGGCATTTGCGCCGGCGTCGATGCCGTACTGGCCCCATGTCCAGACACTGCCGTCCTTTGTCAAGGCGTAGCGGTTGAAATCCATGCCGCCAATGACCGCAATTCCTGGAAGTCCTTGAACTTGAGCGGGCGTCGAGGAGTCGGCCGCCGTACCGTTTCCAAGCTGACCAAACGTGTTATCGCCCCAAGACCAGCCCAAACGAGTCCGTCATCCGTCAGCGCGGAGCCTGCATAACTACCACCCAGAGACTGATGCGATGTTAGCGAGCCCATTGACCCGGACGGGAACCATGGAGTTGGTCTTCGAGTCGTTGCCCAGCTCGCCGTTTGCGTTGTAGCCCCACGCCCAGACCGAACCGTCGGATTTTACGGCGTAGGCCGCGTGAGGCCCAGCATCGATGCCTAGACCGCTGCGGTTCCGCCGGTGGGGCTGGGGGTCGGCGCCGTGATGATGGCGCTTGCCGTCGCCGGAGCGATCGTGGTCGCCGTCGTGCGCTGACGGGCTTTGTTGTCGACTTGGGCTGTTGTTTGCCACCCCTTGTAGGTGGAGAGGAGAAGCCTTCGCCCTGACCCGCCCAGCCTGTAACGAATATAACCTGTTTCGGGTATTCTGAAGGTGGAGACAAGAAGGGGAGGAGGTGATTCAGATGGAAAAGCCCACCCCGTTCGATCTTGCTGAGGCGTACTCCGCCGGCGAGATCTCCCGCAGCGACCTGGTTGCCCGTCTCGGCAGCTACCCGTATGTGCCACGTGAGCATATCGCCGCGCCGCTCGACGACCCGATGACGAGCGTGCCCGGTACCTTCGAGGAGGTCAACGACGCGCTCGGCAGCGACCTGATCGACCACGACCTGTATAGCGAGATCGCTGACGCAATCAGGGAGCATAACGGTGGCTGCCTCCCCTGAGCCGTTCGACTTCGATGCCCGCAAGCAGCTGCTCGACCACCTCAGCGCGCCCGGTGGGCCGCTCTCCGATGGCACACCCAGCTCCAGTCACCTCAATCCGGAATGGTTCGGTCAGGGCGAGCAGGTTACCGCATCCCGGAACGCGATCCATGCGGAGATGCGCAAGAAGTTCCGTGCGCAACGCCCGAACGTGAAACGCGAGCGCCGCGCAATCGTGCTCGCCGGCCCGCCAGGAGCCGGAAAGTCCTCCGCCCGGCAGAAGCTCCTCATTGACCTCGGCTCCACCGAGGCAGACTGGCGCGACCTGAATGCCGACGACTTCAAAGACCAGTTGCTGCTGCAGGCCGCCCGAGACGGATCCCTCGATCACGAGCTCGCGCCCGTCGGCACCGAGACCCTCACCCCACGCGAACGCGCATCCCTCGTCCACGAGGAATCCTCGCTGCTGATGAAGCAGGAGCAACGCCGCGCGATCCGCCGAGGCGAGAACATCATCATCGACGGCACCCTCGGCAACGAGAGCAAAGCCGCCCTCACTCTGGACCGCCTCGTCCAGAACGGGTACACCGTCGACATCATCGCCGTCGACGGGCCCAAACAGATCACCCGCGCCAGAGCCGAACACCGGTGGAAGACCGAACTCGCAGCCAGCGCCCGCGACGATGCCGACGAGATCGCACGGCTGGGCGGCCGAGCGGTCCCTCCCGGATTCATCGACCAGCTCTACGAGAACGACGACGAATCGATCTGCTCCGGCATCGCCCGCCGCGTCGCCGACACCCACCCCAACGTGGAAAGCTTCCAGCAGTACCTCGTACCTCGGGCAGATGCCGCGCCCGAGCTGGTCACCAAACTCTCCGGCCGTCGCGCCGACGGGCGATGGGCGCGCAGGTGGACCCTTCCGCGGCCGGCAGCTGGCACTGAATCTGGGGACTCTGTCGTCGGCCCGGAGATCGCGACGGGGGATGAGGTACACGTCACAGGCGACGTGGCGGTGAAGACCTACCTGCGGAATGGTCATCCGGTCTCTGGCTACGTCCGGCGCCGCATCTCCAAAGATCAGTGATCCCGGTCCTCGGCCGCGGACCGGGATGGTTTAGGCGTGGGTCACTTATTCTCTGGAGGGAGGAGGCGTGGGCCAAATGCGTTGCGCCAGCGTGCGAACACACCGTCGCTTCGCTCGTCGAGGATCTGCCATACCTTGGATCCTTCGGCCACCCTGCCCAAGGGGCCAGCGTGCTTGCCTGCAGCGATCAACTGGGAGGTCAGCACGTCCAACCGTTTCCAGCTCAATTCGAGCGCTGCGCGGGGATCGCCCTCTTCTGAAGTGAGCAGAACCCGGGAGATCGGATCGTGGTTGAAGAGCGTTCTGTTGTCGCTGTATTGCAGTGCCGGGAGGCGATTCCCGGCGAGGAACGAGTGCCAGATCATCGATGGCAGGATGCGCCCCATGTCCTCCTCGGAGAAAGGGCGGGACAGTGCGACTGTTGCTCGATGGATCTTTGTCAGCAGTTCCGGGAACTCTTCCGATCGTGGAGAACCGAACGCCCAAGCGGTTGTTGCTGCGACGCACACGCAACGGTAATAGATCTCATGCGACCGAAAGAGGAAGCTCGCGTCGGAGAAGAATTTAGACTCGAAGCGTTGGCCTGAGAGGTCTCCGTCGATGTGCATATTCTCTATTAGCGCGATACTCACATCGGCGTAGGCCATGACTTGATCAAGCATGAATTGCCACTCGCGCGGATCTTGAGCGTTCTGCAGGTAAGGAGGTTCGCTGAGGTGCTCTTCGAGGAGCTGGACAGATGATCCTGCGACTGAGAGGGCGAGCTGCTGTTCGACCTCCCGGTACCGTCGGGTATCGTCCTTGTTGCCCTTCACCTTCTGGCCCTCCTCGCGGAGGGCGCCCAGGGTATCTTGCCCCCGATGGACGGCGAGTTCGTGTCTTTCGCCTTGAAGGGTGATGGCTGCGTCTCGTCCTTGAAAGAATCTGTAGATCGAATTCTCCGCGAGGCTCGCTGAGTGCTTCAGCATCCCTCTGAACTGGGCGGCCTGGCCGGTGGGGAGCCGCCGATTGATCTTGTGGTTCGCGACTGCCAGGTTCGCGATCAGGTCGGCGAAGAGAACCACGTGCCGGTCGTGAATCGTCATTCCGCTATGAACTGATGCGAGTGCTCTGCGGGCATCGATGTACACCTGTGCAGATGTGGGCAAGGGTTTTGCGCGCAACTCCTCGGCCTTCTGGAACAGGCGGAGAACGGGGGAAGACGCGGTAGAGACGTAACGATCCTGCTCGTAGTGATCCATCGGCTGCTTCTCTGGCGCCGGGTCGAGATGGGTCGGGCGCCGCACCGTGGCAATGCCGGATCGGAATGTCTGAGCGGGGTGGCTGGAGGTGTGCGTCAAGGATTCGACGATGGCTCTTGTGTCAAGGATCTTCCAATCAACGAAGGCCTCGTACGTGACCATAGCGAGGACGGCGGCGGCGGTTCTCACGGTGTGTGCGCCGCCGCGCTCGGGAGCTGCCTCCTCATCCCTGGTTTTGAAGTTCTCCGCCGTCTCCGCCTTCCAAGGACGGGCGACATCTTGAGCAAGATAGGCGAGCAGTCGGTTGCGCTCCTCGAGGTCGGGTCCGTCGGAGACGTACTTAAGCGCGAGGAAGGCCGCCCGCCGCCGGAGTATCGCGAGCTGTCGATAGCTTCGGTTCTTCAGTTCGGGGATGTTGTCGAGCTTGGAGGTGTCACCGACGATCCTCTGCGTCCGCTTGAGCAATAGTTCGCGTTCGGATTCCGGTGGCCATGTCATCGGGTGACCATCCCAGACAAGCGGTTCGTCGAGCTCAACCGAGTTCGCTTCGATGACAACGAGGGGGCTCTCAGCGAGCCACGTGCGAAGCGCCGCGCGCGAGATCGCATGGCTAGCGCACCGCTTCTCCCAGTTCTCTAGCCGCCGCTGCGTGTTCTCTGTCGATGGCAGTTCTTCGGGCTTCGCCAACGCAGCTGCAGCCTCTTCGACCGTCGCTGGGAGTGCGTCGAGGCCCCACCGGTCGCGAAGTACGGCGAGCGCGGTTGTTGGGTCCACACCGCGGACACCCATCACGATGCTGGGATGGTTCGCTGTTGCATCGAGTACTGCCGTGAGCGCTGCGCGCGTCCGGGCGAGATAGTCGCGTCGCCGGCGACCGGCTGAGTCGAAGATCACTGGGCCGGCAAGTGAGTCTGGGTGTACCCGGATGCGGGGGCTGTGCTGCAGGATGATCGACCGGAAGTCACGGGCGAGGTCGGCGATGCTGGTATCGGCCGGCAGCGGCTCGACATCATCCGCGAGGGTTCCAGCGTCTGCTTCTTCACGCCATTTGAGTAGGAGGTCATGAGAGGCTCCGATCTGAGAGAGGAACCGCGCCGGTGTACCGTTTCGTGCGGTTTCTTCCCAGATGTCGAGAAGCTGTAGCTTGTCGGCCCTACTCCAGTGACTTGATCCCCAGTCGTCAGTCATGGAGTAACAATGCCGCATGTTCATGCTCCGGATGTACCCTGCCGTTGTGAGGGTGGTCCGGGAGGGCGCCGTCATGAAGATCTCCCATGATCGATCTACAGGAATCACCGAGCAGAACAGCGATGGACGTGGTCCACGCTGCCGCTGCGGGTACCCTCAGTCATCGCGAGCTGGTCGAGTTGCTGAGTGCGTGGGAGTACGTCCCGCGGGAGAGAATTTTCGGCGCTGGCCGACTCGGCCACGTCACCGAGGACAGCCTTGACGCTGTCGACGAGGCGTACTTCCAGGAGGGTCTTCTGGCCCGCGAGGAGTACATCGAGATCGTGGCTGGGGCGGCGCGGTAATTCGTCGGACCGACATAGCGAGCGCTACTGCGCGGCGCTTATGTCGGGCTGAGTACCCCAAGAAGTCCTAGATCATCACGTGCGCATCGGGCGCCGGTATGTCTGAGCCAGAGGGATGAGAAACGCTCATCCGAACTGGAGGGGATCATGCCGAAGACGAACCAAAACTCGAACGGCGCCGAGGAGATCCTCGCTGCTCACCAGATGGTCGATGTTGCCACACCGGTGGCGGGAGGCTTCGACTTCGACGCTCGCAGACGGCTGATTGATCGGCTCAGCGAGTCTGGCGGACCGCTCTCAGATGGCAGTCCCTACTCCACCCATCTGAACCCGGCGTGGTTCAACCAGGGGATGCAGGTCAGAGCCGCCCGTGCCGCTGTCCATGCGGAGCTGCGCCGAGAGTTTCAGGGACGGCGCCCCAACGTCCGCTGCGGTCATCGCGCACTCGTCCTGGCTGGCCCTCCAGGCGCGGGGAAGTCCTCAGTTTGCCGCCACCTGCTCGCCGATCTCGGGACGTCCGTTGAGGACTGGCGAGATCTGAACGCGGACGACTTCAAGGATCAGCTGCTCCTGCAGGCATCCCGAGACGGATCCCTTGGCCGTGAGCTCGCTCCTGTGGGCACCGAGACGCTTACGCCGCGGGAGAGGGCCTCTCTCGTACACGAGGAGTCGTCGATGCTGATGAAGCAGGAACAGCGTCGCGCTATCAACCGCGGTGAGAACATCATGCTCGATGGCACTCTCGGCAACGAGCCGCGGGCAGAGCTCACCCTGAAGCGTCTCGCTGAGCATGGCTACTCGGTCACGCTCGTCGTCGTGGACGGACCGAAGTCCGTCACCACCGCGCGCGTCCAGCGGCGTTGGAGGTCCGGTCTTGTGGCGAGCACCCAGGCGGGCGCGAGCGCCCGGACTCGACTCGGCGGTCGCGTGGTGCCGGGCGGTTTCATCAACCAGCTGTACAACCAGGACGCGATCTCGGTCTGCACCGGTATCGCCCACCGGCTGGCGGAGAGGCACTCCAGCGTGGACTGCATCATGGAGTACTTCGTCTCGCACGAAGACGCTGCGCCAGAACTCGTTGGACTCCGCCGCAGCCGGCGCTGAGCAGTGGGCTGTGGCGCCGACGTCGCAGCCCACCCCAGTGCCCCTCGCGATAACGTCCGTACAGGTTGGGGCGGGGTAACGGATTACCAGCCGATGGTGGGCATGTCGTCGTCGGGAGGCATCTCGACCTCCGGCGTCGGCAGGTGGTACGTGCAGTCAGGCCCAGGGCAGATCCATCCGGCATAGCGCGGGTGCAGCAGGATGCCGCAGTCCGGACAGGCCAACGGCGCACCCAGGATGCCCCACCCGTCGTCGATGTCTTCTGTGGCCATCCGGGCCCCTTCCTGCTGCTGTCGAACGATACGTGCCCGCGCCATGCGGCGCGAACGCAGCGGCCTCCGGCTGTGGATATGTCGAGTTCTCCGGCCGCAGCGCACCCCTTGTAGGTGAGAGGGGCTGGAGAAGGTTGTTGCACAACCCCTCGAAAAAGGTACATTAATTAATGTAATGTTCTTGAGGAGGTGTGGACGATGGACAGGAACACGATCTGCCCGCCCGAACACGGCCACGGCCAGACCAGCACCTGCTACCAGGAACACCGCTGCAGCTGCACACCCTGCCGAGCCGCACACGCCGCCCGCACCAGCGCGCGACGCCGCCAGGACGCCTACACGCAGCACGAGGACCGCACCGTCCCCGCCATCCAGGTGATGGCGCACATGGCCGACCTGCTGCAGGCCGGCCTCACCCTGCAGGCCATCGCGCTCGCCGCCGACCTGAGCGACTCCACCATCCGGAACATCTGCACCCCGCTGGCCGGCACCCGAGACCGCATCCGCGCAACCACCGCCAGCCAGATCCTCGCCGTCGGCCCAGACCTCACCACCCTGCCTCCCGACGCGAAAGTGTCCCCTCGAGGGATGCAGCGACGCATCCAAGCGCTCGCCGTGGCCGGATGGTCACTCGCGACGCTGGCCGGCCTGCTGGACATCCCGCACTGGCAGCTGCTCCGCCTCATCGAGGGGGAGAGCGCCATCACCGCGGAACTGCACAACACCGCCCGGCGGCTCTTCACCCAGCTCTGGGACAAGCGGCCCGCCGTGCGCACCACTCTCGAGCAGGGCATCGTCACTCGCACCATCGCCTACGCCGTGGACCGGGGATGGGTGCCGGCGCTGGCCTGGGACGACATCGACCTCGACGACGCCCCGGCGATCGTCCCGGCCGGTGCCGTCATCGACGAGCTCGCGATCGAGCTCGCGCTGAAGGGGCGCCAGGTGACCCTCACTCCCGCCGAGCGACGCATCGCCGCAACGATCGCGGGCGAGTACGGGCTGTCCACCAAAGAAGCCTCCGAGGTGCTGAACATCTCGGCCCGGACCGTCACCCGCAGCCGGAGTCGCAAACGCACCCTGACCACCCAGCACGAGAAGGCGGCCGCCTGATGTCCCACATCCTCGACACCCTCGAACGAGTCACCCACGGCACTCCCGCCGGATTCGCTGACGGCTGCAAGGCCCGCGGTGCCTGCCCCAACCACGAATCCCGCACCCTGCTCACCTGCGCCGACGCGGAACGAGCCCGCCTGCGCAACTACGACCTCGGGCACCTCGCACCCACCGAGGAGATCACCCGACACATGATCCGGCTCGCCCGCCGCCACGACCGGGACGCCCTGGCCGCGATCATCGCCGCCCGGACCGGAGGAGACCAGAAATGACGCTCACCCTTATGCAGCTGCACCTGGCCATGTACAGCCACGGCGGATCCGACATCGGACAGATGATCCTCCGCTGGATCGCGAAAGCAGCGATCTGGTCGATCATCTGGCGCCTCCCTCTGCCCCTGCAGATCGGCATCGGCCTCGTCGCCGTCGCCGGCCTCGTCCTCTTCGCCCGTCGTCGCCGCGCACGGAGCAACTGATGCGTACCTGCCCCGAATGCGGGATCCCCGGGCTCTGGTTCACCCCATCCCTCACCGACGAGGGCCTCGGCCTCCACAGCTGCAACTGCGGGTTCGAGGAGGAAGCGCCTGCCCCCGAGATCTCTGCCATCGTCGCCAGCCTGACCGCTGCGGCATCCACCCTCACCCAATCCGACGACACCCCGCCTATCCGGCAACTCATCCAGGCAGGAGCGGAGCAGACACGATGATCCTCAACGAGAGCGGATACCTCGTCCAGGACCGCCAGATGTACCACGGGCACGCCGGGTCGTTGCCGTCAGCTCATACGAGCCGAGCTTCAGTTCGCAATGAGCCGCATCACAGGCGGTCGCGATGCGATCCCGCCCCACCCACAGATGCTTGCCATAAGCAGCTCTGCCCGACTGCATACGCAGTCGGGCAGAGCCTATTCAGAACGGGGTAATGACCGGCGGGGCCTGTCCCAGGTAGCTTACGCAGAGTGGCATTCCACTCCGGCGCGGGGGTCGTAACCGTCGGCGGCCATCATCGAGTGGAGCAGGCGCCTCCGTAGTCCGAGGTTCCCGCCGTCGTAAAGGGGCAGGGCGAGCGCGTCTTGGATGAGCCGCCCGAATGGGAGTTCGGTTGCGTAGCTTTCCACCCCCACGAGCCGCATTGCGTCGTACACCACTTGCACGGCGGTCTCGGAGGCGAAGACCTTGGCAATGTTCGGCAGTTCGAGCGCCGTACCTGCAGATTCATCGAATGCGTGCGCCGCTTTCCAGACCAGGTACCGGCAGGCTTCGAGACGCATCTTGATGTCGGTAAGCATGTACCCCACGTTCTGGTGCTCGATGATCGGCACCGAACCATTGCGGCGATCTGTCTTCGCAAACTCGAGTGCCGTGTCGAGCGCCTGATCCATGATGCACAGCGCCTCAGCCCCGACTGTCACGCCCGACCACGCAAACGTGCGGTCGAGGATGCTCGGCCCATCGCCAGGCTGGCCGATGAGGTTCTCCACCGGCACGCGGACATCCCGGAACGAGACTCGCGGCGAGAGGCAGGCGCGGTGCCCAATTGTGTCGAGCGATGCACCGAAGGACAGTCCGGCGGTTGGGCGCGGGACGACGATGAGGGAGATCGGGCGATTCGGCTCGTCCTCGATACGACAGGCGACGGTGAACAGGTCCGGCCCTTCGCCATGCCATCCGTAGCCGTTGGTTGTGAACGCTTTGTCACCATTGATGACCCACTCGTTCCCCTCTCGATGCGCGGTCGTTCGGATCCCGGCGCCTTCCTCGTCGAAGTTCGCTGAGCCGCCGGCCTCGCTGAAAGCGAGTGATGCCATGGGCGTTCCCGAGTCGACAAGGAACGGGGTGAGGAACCGGTGGCGTTGCTCGTCGTTGCCAGCGATACCAATCGGGTACAGCCCCAGTCCAGTGGAGAAGAGACTGCAGGTCACGCTTACATCACCAGTCGAGAGTTCCTCGCCTGTGATGACCATGTCGAGCAGCGTGCCCATCGTGCCGCCATCCCGCTCGGGGATCATCCCCTGGAGGAACCCGGCCTTGACGAGCTCTTCGTATACCGGTCGGGTCGCCAGCAGCCGCTCTTCGGGCGTTTCGAGACCCGAGATGAGATCCTCGACACCTGCCAGGTGATCCTGCGCAAATCGGCGGGTCGCTTCTCGGGCTTCAAGCTGGTCTGTGGTGAGTGTGAAGTCAACGCTCACTGTGTGCTACTCCGTTTCGTTTGCCGCGACGTCGTCGACAGCCGCATCATGATTGGTTCGAGGGACTCGTTGCTGACGCTGTTGGCCAGTGCGAGAGATTCCTTGTCGTCTGCTGGTGTCTACCTGCAGGTTGAAGACGTCGGGTCGGTCGTAGTGACCGACGACATCGAGTTCGGCGTGCGCGGCGTCGACGGCGTCGAGATTGATCTCGGCCACGATCAGTTCCGGTCTTCCGCGGACGGGCGGGACCAGCCAACTGCCATCCGGGGCGGCGATCGAAGAGCCACCGTCGAAGAGGACTCCCTCTTCTGGCGCGAAAGGTCCGACGCCCGCTCGGTAGGCCGCCAGGAGTTCTGGTGGGATGTCGTGCGTCGTCTGGAAGAGTGCCGCCGAAAGGACGAAGCAGCCGCCCTCACGCGCATACGTCCGCGCAGCCAGTTCATGGATCTCCGGGGTGTCCGGCCACGCCGCGATATGGATCTGCTCACCTTCGGCATGAAGCGCTTGCCGGGCAAGCGGCATCCAATGCTCCCAGCAGATCAGTCCGCCCACCCGTCCGGCGGGAGTGGCGACGACGCGTAGGCCGCCGCCATCGCCATGCCCCCACACGATGCGCTCGGTGTGTGTCGGCACGAGCTTGCGGTGTAGATTCGCGACTCGCCCGTCAGTATCGATGGTGACCAGGCTGTTGTAGAGCGTCCCGCCGGTTCGAGATCGTTCGTTGGCGCCGATCACGACGGTCGCGTTGTTGCGTCGCGCAGCGCTGCGGATCGGGGCGAGGTCATCGTCATTGTCGTCGACGTCGCCGATGATCGGGCTCTGGCGCAGCAATTCGCCGTACCACCGCTGACCCTCGGGGTCTCCCCAGCCGGCCATGCCGAACACCCACGACGGGTATCCGGTCAGCCAGGTTTCCGGAAAAACGATGAGATCAGCTGCTGCAGCCTCTTCGACTGCCTCGACCGCACGGGCGAGCCCTTCTCGAAGATTCAGCAGCGCGGGCGGACGCTGGACAATGGCGACTGTTCGCGTTCCGGATGCGATGACGGGCATCAGTCCAGATCCCTTCCTTCGAGGGACATCTGACTTGCGTGCCGAGCCTTCGCCTCAGCCTCGTGATCGATGCCGCGGCGTGCAAGAAGGTAGTAGACCGTGCCGGCAACGATCAGGCCGATCGCGAACGAAAAGTCCGCGCCGCCAAGGGCTGCGGCGATCGGCCCGGTGAACACGCCCGTCAGCGAGATGAACGGGATCATGGCGAAGAATCCAGCGAAGTAGGCCACCAGGCCACGCCACGACCAGCGGCCGTAGATGCCCTTCGGGTTGAAGATCTCCGTGATCGCGTACTTGCCGTGCCGCACAGTGTAGAAGTCCACGAGGTTCACCGCGGTCCATGGGATCAGGAAGTACAGCATGAGCAAGATGGTGTTGTTGAAGCTGCCGAGATAGTTCTTCGGCACGAGGAGCGCGATCGTCACGATGATGAGACCAATGACGGACAAGCCAATGATTCGTGTGTTGCGGGATGCCGGCACACGCTTGAATGCGTCGATACCGCTGACGCTGGTCAGCATTGCGCCGTATGCGTTGATGCCCATGATCGAGATCAGGGCGACGGTGGAGATGAGTACGACGATCGTGCCGAATCCGGGAAACAGGTGGTCTCCTAGTTCTCGGAGCGCGGTGATCGGGTCGAGGACGCTCGTGCGGCTGGACAGCACCGATCCGAGACCCATCAGCCAGACGGCCGAGAACGCTGCCCCGAGGTAGGTGTAGAAGATCAGCTTCGGTGCAGAGGAGTCGGCGGGCAGGTAGCGCGAGTAGTCCGAGACGTAGACCGCGTAGCTGATGTTGTAGCCCGCTGCCAGCGAGAACTGCACCAGGAACGCGTTGAGGTTCCAGCCACCCGCGTGCGCGGCTGTGGGGGCGGGCAGGGTGGTGAACGCCAGGATCGTCACGACCAGGAAGGCCGCGATCAGGAAGTACACGAGCCAACGCTGGATGAAGTGCAGCAGGTCATGTCCGATGACCGCGATGACGATCGCGACGATGACGACGACCGGGTACCAGAACCACTTGCCCCCGGGCAGGATCAGATTGATGCCCTGCGTCGCCAGAACGACGTTGAACACCGAGAAGCCGACGTAGACGAAGACGGTGGCGAGGAACGGGAAGATCACCCCGCGACTGCCGAACTGGGCGCGCGATTGGATCATCTGGGGCAGGCCCATGCGAGGACCCTGGTTCGCGTGGAATGCCATGAAGAAGGTGCCGAAGCAGGCGCCCAGGACGATCGCGAGAAAGGAATAGCCGACGCTGAGGCCGATTGTCGGGCCGATGAATCCGATCACCATCGTGGGAAGTACGAAGTTGCCGCTGAACCAGAATGGGGCCTGGTGCCAGAGTTTGCCGTGGCGTTCGGACCACGGGATGTAGTCGATCGAGCGTTGCTCGATCGTCCTGCCGGTAGCGGTTGGGACTGACATCGTTGTCTCCTCGGGTCGGGTTCGGGTGTCGGGTATCTGGTCAGGCGAAAGGCTCGTAGCCGGGGGCAGCGAGTGGCCACGGGCGCGCCCGTTCCCACGCGGCGGCGAGGTTGATGAGGGCGAGGTCGTTCCATCGGGGAATGGTGACCTGCAGTCCGAAGGGCAGACCGTCGGGTGTGGATCCCGCAGGGAGCGAGATTGCGGGGAGATTGACCACGTTCTGGATCGCGGTGGAGTAGACCTCCGGGCCGAGCAGGCCCGAGCCCTCCTCGCCGGTCTCCCCGCGCAGCCCGTATCCGGCAACCGCGAGGGTCGGTGTGACAAGTGCCGTGTCGTCCCCGAGGATGCCGTCCATGCGCAGCACAGCGTCGTAGCGTCGGCGCCGCGCGGCGAGGTAGTCATCGGCGGACACCGACAGTCCAAACGTCAGGAACTCCTGCGTGCTCGGGTAGAGCTGCCCGAGGTCTCGTTCGATACGCTGCCGTCCATAGAGTGAGGCGTGTTCGGCGGCGGCGATCGTGAACCAGTCCTCGTCGGGACTGTAGCCCGGGAAGAACCACCCGGGCTCTCGGGTCTCCACAGGGACACGCAGCACGTCGGCAAGCTCGTGGGCCTTCGTTGAGAGGGCTGCTGCCACGTCCGGTGGAAGCGGGCCGAGGTCGTCCGTCCGCTCCGCGAGCAGGATGCGGCGTGGCATCTTGCCGTGTCCAGGCGAGCGAGGCGCCGCCGACGGGTCGCCGATCACTGGTCCCGCAACCGCCGAGAGCAGCAACTGCAGATCATCCGTCGTCGTAGCCATGAGCCCGTCGGTGGAAAACTCCATCCACTCCGGAAGACGTCGGCGACCGATCAGCCCTGTAGTGGGTTTGAAGCCGAGCAGCCCGGTCAACGCGGCCGGGATACGTGCTGACCCGCCCCCGTCCGTTGCGGTCGCGATGGCGGCGAGCCCGCCAGCCAGAGCGGCGGCCGAGCCACCACTCGATCCCCCAGGGGAACGCTGCAGATCCCACGGATTGCGCGTTGCCCCATAGATGAGGTTGTCAGTGAAGCCCTCGATGCAGAATTCCGGAACGTTCGTCTTGCCGACAGCAATCGCACCCGCCGACCTCAGCCGCCCCACCGATACGCCATCCGTTTCAGCCGGCGAAGTCCCCGCGAACCACTTGGACCCATGAGTCGTCGGGAGCCCGCGAACGTCGTCGTTGTCCTTGCCTAGCAACGGGAGCCCGGCGAGCGGACCCACCTCGTCGCCACGGGCAATCGCTGCATCGACCGAATCTGCTTCGGCGCGCGCCTCGTCGCCACAAAGCGCTACGACCGCGTTCAGCTCACCGTGAGCCTCAATCCGTGCCAGCGAGAGATCCACGAGATCGCGCGCAGACCGTTCTCCACGCTGCACCTGAGTCGCGAGCCGGCGCAGGTTTCCGGGCGCTGATGCGTGCGTTGCAGTCGTCGTCAACATCGATCGACCTCCTTGGCGGTGGGTGATGGGAGGTCACGCTACCGCGAAGTTGCCTCCTGCGCAACAAGTGTTGCCTTAGAGTCAGCAGACATCATCTTTCACGCCGGTACGATGTAAAGCCCATGCGTGCAGTAACGCCATCCCCCCAGGAGGGGCGGATCTCGATCGGCCCAAGGCTTCGCTCGACGCGCCTTGCGCAGGGCTTGACGATTGAGCAGCTGGCAGCGGCAACGGGTCTGAACAAGGGCTTCGTCAGTCGCGTGGAGCGTGACGAGACGTCGCCGAGCGTCGCGACTCTCGTGACGCTTTGTCAGGTGCTCTCACTGCCAATCGGGACGCTCTTCGAGCCGCCCGAACACGAGGTCATCGAACTGGATAGCGCGCCCATCGTGAATTTCGGCGGGTCTCTTGTGGACGACCGTCTGATCACGCCTCGTGGTGAGGACGGCATCCAGATGCTCCGGTCGACGCTTGCTCCCGGCGCGACCGGTGGCGACGATTTCTACACCATCTCGTGCGAGGTTGAGGTGCTGCACGTTCTGCGCGGCGCGGTAACCCTCCGGTTCCCGCAACGTGAAGTAGAACTTGGTCGCGGCGCGACAATTACTTTCGCCGGCTGCCAGCCCCACACATGGGCGAATCGAACGCCCAGAAAGAGTGAAGTCATCTGGGCAATCGTGCCAGCTGCGTGGAGCGGCTCCCGCTAACCGACGACCGCTATCCATCCACGGCGGACGGGGTAGTCAGCAACCTTCGTGCGCAGCCTCAAGTGGGTGGATGTCGGCGCCGTAGACTCCTGCGCATGGTCTCCACTCCTGCCCGAGCCGCATCCCCTCGTCGCAAAGAGGGCGCCGTGCGACGGCAGGAGATCATCGACGCTGCGGCCGCCATCGCGCTCGATGACGGGCTGAGCGCGATCAGTGCGCGACGGGTGGCGACTCGTGCGGACATCCCGTCCGGCCTCGTCACCCACTATTTCGCGTCCATCGAAGAGCTCACGAGTGCTGCGTTCGTCCAACTCGTCACGGCGGAGCGGGAGGGGATCGGTGACCGCACCCGGAATCTCGGAAGTGCTGTCGAGCGGCTGCGCGCCACGATCGCGGCCTACGTCGACCCCGGTCGCGACCGGCTCGCACTGCTGTGGCTGGACGCCTGGCGCCAGGCGGCTGACCACGCTGTGCTTCGAACAGCGGTGATCCAGCAGATGGAACGCGATGTTGTCGACATGGCTGAAATCATCACGAGCGGTACGACATCCGGGGTGTTCCATGCCGACGATGAGCCAACGACCGTCGCAATGCGCATCCTGGCGCTGCTTGACGGCCAGACCGCGGCATCGGCCATCCGGACGGCGCTAGCGGAGTCGACGCTCGACTATCCCGCCGTGGAGCACCTGCTGATCGTCACCGCCGAACGGGAACTCGGTCTCGCCGCCGGCACTCTCGCAACCTGAGCTCCAATCGCCACGCTGCAAGAGATTTGATTTCTTGCACATGCGTCCAACTGGTGTTACCGTGTGCTCGGACACAAGAGTTGGTCTAGTGTCCAACTACTGCGAAGGAGCAGTCCATGAGCACAGAATCGGTCGCCGCCGACCGAGCGGGCCGGATCGAGACCCACGGCGCTGACTACGTCCCCGAGTCGGAACGGCACGGAAATCCGCGATCGCTGTTTGCAGTGTGGGCCGGGTCCAACATCATCTACCTGTACTTCGTGCTCGGCGGGCTGCTCGTGCTCCTCGGACTCGACATCTGGCAGTCGATCGCGGTGATCGTCGCCGGAAACCTCTTCTGGATCGCGGTGGGCTACCTCGCGATCAGCGGGCCGTCCTCCGGCAGCCCCAGCGAGATCATCACCCGGACCTTCTTCGGGGTGAACGGAAACCGGGTCGTGCAGATCACGTCCGGATGGCTGGTCGGCGTGCTGTACGAGGCGATCAACTTGTCGGTCGGCGCTCTCGCCGGCGTCGCACTCGTGGAACGCCTCTTCGGCTCGGCGTCACCGTTCGTACAGGGATCCATCGTCGTCGGTCTCGCGATCGTGACCTTCACGATCAGCGTCTACGGGCACGCCACCATCGTGAAGCTCGCCCCCTGGTTCACCTGGATCCTGCTCGCCGCGCTCGTCGTGCTCGCGATCTTCGTCATCGGCCACGCGAACTTCTCTTACGTCCCCAAGGGCGGCGCCTTGTCGGGATGGCGGTTCTGGGGCGTGGCCGCGATCGGGTTCGCCGTCATCGCCTCGGCCCCGCTGTCCTGGGGCGTCGGGGCGGACTACTCCCGGTACCTGCCCTCGCGCACCAGCGCCCGCGCCACCGCATTCTGGACCGGCTTCGGCGGGTTCCTTCCGGCCACCGGCATCGCGATCCTTGGCGTCCTCGCCGGGACAGCGGTGGACATGACCAACCCCGAAACAGCGATGGCGAAGATCGTCCCCGCCTGGTTCTATGTTGTCTTCCTGCTCGTGATCGTCGTGGGCTCGGTGTCGAACAACGCGATGACCGCATACAGCACCGGCCTCGCCCTGCTCGCCACGGGCATCCCGTGGCGGCGCTCGATCACGGTGATCTTCGACGCCGTCGTCGCGATCGGGGTGACCCTTTATGCGCTGTTCATCTCCAACTTCCTCGATACGCTCTCCGGGCTGCTGCAGGTGAGCATCGCGGTGCTCGCTCCCACGATGGCGATCTACGTCGTCGACATCACCCTGCGCCGCAACCGCTACGACGGGCCGGCTCTGCAGGACACGAGCCGGCAGAGCCGGTACTGGTACCGCGGCGGGTTCAACTTCGGTGGATTCGGCGGCCTGCTCACCGGCACCATCGCGGCGTTCCTCTGCGTCAACACCACCTTCTACGTCGGGCCCGTCGCGCAGGCCCTCGGCGGGGCGGATATTTCGATCTTTGTGGGCGTCATCGTCGGCGGCGGGGTGTACGCCCTCGTAGAAGGTCAGCGGGTACGCCACGAGGCTACCGGCACCCATGACAGCGCCATCGATCGGTCAGTCGCCATTGACGAGGCTGCCGCATGAACGCTCCTCAGCGCGCCGCGGCAGATTGGTTTCGGATCGAGCAGGTCAGTTCCACAATCACGCGCATCGACGAACCATTCGTGCATGAGTTCCTGCAATCAAACATCTGGCATGTGTGTGGCACCGAGCGCGACCTCGTCGTGGATGCGGGATTGGGGGTGGCGTCCTTGCGCGAACACATCCCCGCCATGTTCGAGCATGATCCGATTCTCGTGCTCACTCACGCGCACCTTGACCATGTTGGTTCAGCTCACGAGTTCAGCGACAGGCGGATGCACGTCGCGAGCCGCGTCGACGAACAGATGCCAGTTAGCCTTCACGGCCCCGAGCTGGCCGCTCAGCTCGGCATGGACGGGTTCCGGATTCCTGACCTGTTACTGAACCGGATCCCGCCGCGATTCGACCCGGACACATACCGGATTCCCGCCGCGCCACCCACCACACTCCTTGAGGACGGCGACGAGATCGACCTAGGAGATCGGCGCCTACAGGTTCTGCACCTTCCCGGCCACACGCCAGGAAGCATCTGTCTCTTCGACCCGTCCGCCGGCGCCTTGTTCAGTGGGGACGTCATCTACGACGACGTCCTACTCGATGAGCTCCATGAGTCCGACGTTTCGGCATACGTCCGCAGTATGCGTCGGCTGCGCTCCCTGCCCGTCAAGACCGTCTACCCCGGCCACGGGGCGCCGTTCGACGGCGGCCGAATGCGCGAAATCATCGACGACTACGTGGATGCGCGTACTTTGATGGCGCCGTGAGGTGGGCGCCGTAGGTAGTTCACGGGGCGATTCGGGTGTGAAACTTGAGGTGCTCACGCACGTCTCCCGTTCTGCTGGTGTAAGGCTGAGTGGCGGTCTGTCGCAAGCGGAACCAGCGTAAAGCCCCGCGGGCGAAGGGTCATGACCGGAAATCTGACTGGCGCCCTGCTGGGCTGCCGATGGACTGATCAGTCCGGCCTCGCGCCCCTTATCGATGTACGGGCATGACCTAATACGAACCTGGCCGTCCTGGGGCCCGATGCATGTCCTGTCTGACCGGTCCGGCCGGTGCCTACTTACCATGGGTCGGAAGGGCACCATCAGCATGACGGAACAGCTCCCGCAGCACAGGACTGGCGGGATCAACTCTCACAAGGACACGATCCACGTCTCGGTGATCTCCAACCTCGGCGGGCCGGTCAGTCCCAAGCTTAGCCAGGGCTGACCGGAGCACGAAAGCCGCGTCGATATGGGGCAGGGACCGGTGGCGCAGAGAAGCGCAACACGTGGGCGGCAAGCAACGGGAAGTGAGGGTTGCGCATCATTTCGCGTCCGACCAGAACAACGTCTGCTTGACTTGTGACGAGGATGTGTTCGGCCTGGAGAGGGTCGGTGATGTGCCCTACAGCGCCAGTTGGAACTCCTGACCGGTTGCGCACGGTGGTGGCGAACGGTACTTGATAGCCGGGGCCGACCGGGATAGCCGCATGGACGTTTCCGCCGCTGGAGACGTCGATCAGATGAACGCCATGCTCACCGAGCCACGTTGCGAGCTGGACAGTTTCCCCGATATCAAGCCCACCATCAGTCCAATCGCTTGCGGAAAGTCGGACCACGAGCGCCGGACCGGCGCCGATCTCATCGCGCACGGCATCGACGATCTCGATAAGGATGCGAGAGCGGTTCTCAAGCGAACCACCATAGGCGTCCGTGCGGTGGTTGCTAATGGGTGAGAGGAACTCGTGGATCAAATACCCGTGTGCGCCGTGCAACTCAAGGAGTTCGAATCCGATATCCACGGCACGGCGGGCGGATGAGGCGAACGCCGCCACGACGGCGTCGATGCCGGCCTGGTCTAGTTCACGCGGTGCTCGCATTCCGTCGAATGCGAGCGGTGAGGGGCCGACCGTTTCCCAGCCACCATCGTCGAGGGGAACACTGCCCTCCGTCAGTTCGGTGCCCCACTCCGGCCAAGCGCTGGCCTTACGCCCGGCGTGCGCGAGTTGGATGCCGGCGAGAGCGCCCTGGGAACGGATGAAGCTGGCGACTGGGGCCAGCGCCTCACGCTGCTCGTTATTCCACAAGCCCAAGTCCTTCACGGTGATGCGCCCTTCCGGCGACACAGCGGTCGCTTCCACAATGACCGCACCAGCGCCTCCACTCGCCAAAGATCCGAGGTGGACGAGATGCCAGGGCGTCGCAACACCGTCACCGTTTTCGGCTGCGTACTGGCACATGGGTGACACCCAGATCCGATTTCGCGCCGTCATATCTCCCAGAGTGATGGGTTCGAAAAGCTCGGGAGACATCGGCCGGCCCCTTCTTAGTAGTTATATGCGCAGACGTCACGCGCGTGCAATTGTAACAGTCGAACTTAGGTGCTAGGTGAGCGGCGGATTCGGTCAGTCGAACACCTCTGGATGACGCGACAGTTCCAGCCTGCTTCGACGGATGTGGCGCGCGAGTACATGCTCGGCCTCGTCGTAGTCTCCGCGGCGGACCGCGTTCACGATGAGGTGGTGGTCGTGGTGCACGCTGCGGTCCTCTTCGAGGTAGAAGAGCCGCGTGGCGGAACGACGGTAATGCTGTGTTCGGTTCCACAGATTGAGAACGGTCGACCCGAGCACGGTCGTCGACACCGCACTGAGGTGCGACAGGTGAAATTCCCGGTCAAGGCGGAGGAACTGCTCGACATCAGTAGAGCTATCCATGGAGATTGCGAGCAGCTCGAGTCCGTCTGCGTCGTGGGAGGACAGATGCGGGACGGCCATCCGGAGCAGGAGCGGTTCCAGACGTTCCCGCATCCGATACATCTCCTGGCATTCGGCCATGCTGAGCCGCGCGACCCAGGCCCCGGTGTTGGCGACGAGGTTGATGAGGCCCTCGGACTCCAGCATCCGTAGCGCATCCCTGACGGGGAGTCGGCTCGCGTCGAACAGCTCGGCCAGTTCGTTCTGTCGGATCCGCTCTCCGGGCGCGTAGGTTCCCGAAAGGATGTCCTCGCGAAGGCGGTGCGCGATAACGGCGCCCGTCGCGCCGTGTGCAGGCCGGGTCATGTGTCGTCTCTCTTCATTGCTCCGGGTGCGCGGGGTGCCAGAGAAGTCGCGGCGCAGTCTTCTCGTAGGCCTTTCCGTCTGGGAAGCTGACGAGTTCGAATTGCAGGCCCCAGGGACTGCGGAAGTATATCCATCGCTGACCCTCGGCCGACTGCCTGCTGGCCACCGGCTCACCCATGACCTCGACATCTTTCTCGATCAGATATCGAACCGCCGAATCGAGATCGTCAACGTAGAACGCGATGTGGTAGCCCCCGATGTCGCTGTTGCGCGGCTGCGAGCGCTGGCCATCGGCGGACTCGTAAAGGAAGACCTCAAAGTTCGTCCCGCTGCCCAGCCGGTAGAAGCGGATCTCTGTGATCACCGTGCGGGGATGGACGCCGAGGTGTGTGCTCATCCACTCGTCGGCCGCGCGTTTCTCGCCGAGGCGGTAGATCTCCTCGCACCCGAGGATGTCGACGAGAAATGCGTGCGCCTGCTCGAGGTCGGGCACCGTGAATCCGAAGTGATCCGTTCCCCGGATCCCCGGGATGCCCTTTCGGCTGTCCATAGTCCTCCCCCTTCAAGTCAGATTGTATCCGATACTGCCCGGATACGCCATATGATGCATCCAAGGCTAGGGTCAACGGTTTGAGATTGGATAAAATCGTGCCATAATCTGTCACGACCGGCGAGCGCCGGTGCCACGAAGAAGGCGGGGCGAGGATGCCGAGGAAGAAGCGGCTGCAGACCGGTGTCGACTGGTGGGAGCTGTCCACCACCAAGGCCGACTGGGATAAGGCCGACCCCGTACTGCTCGGAACGATGCTCGCGCAGATGCACCTCATCCGCGCATTCGAGGAGACCGTGCTTGACCTCGCGGCGGAAGGTCTGGTCCACGGACCTGCGCACTCGAGTATCGGGCAGGAGGGCGGAGCGGTCGGTTCGATCGTCGGCCTGAGGTCATCGGACGGCGTCAACGGGTCGCATCGAGGGCATCATCAGTTCCTGGCGAAGGCGTTCACACATGTCTCTCAGGGCGTGATCGATCCGGCCGACCCGGTGACCCCCGAGATCCAGACCGTTCTCGAGCGGACTCTCGCCGAGATTCTCGGGCTCGCGCAGGGCTACTGTCGCGGACGAGGGGGCTCCATGCACCTGCAGTGGTTCGAAGCCGGCGCGCTCGGCACCAACGCCATCGTTGGCGGCGGCGCCCCGATGGCGGCGGGCAACGCCTGGGCTCAAAAACACAGTGGGACGACCGACCTCACGATCAACTATCTCGGAGACGGCGCAGCGCAGATCGGCTCGGTCCTCGAGGCGATGAACCTTGCGGCGGCGTGGAAGCTCCCCATCTCGTTTTTCATCGAGAACAACCTCTACGCCGTCTCGACGCGAGCTGAGGAGATCACCGCAGACACGAGGTTCTCGGTGCGCGGCCAGGGCTTCGGCATTCCCTCCTGGAGGGTTGACGGGATGGATCCACTGGCCGTCCATCTGGCAACGCAGGAGGCAGCGCAGCGGATGCGGTCCGGTGAGGGCCCGACTGTGATTGAGGTGGAGGTCTACCGCTACTTCCATCAGAACGGCCCATACCCCGGGAGCGCCTTCGGATATCGCACGAAGGAGGAGGAGGCCTCGTGGCGCGCGCGTGATCCCCTAGACCTCGTTGCCACGCGAATGCAAGAGCGCGCACAGATCGACGACGAGGGGATCGCCGAACTTCGTGATCGCATTCGTCGTGCTATGAACGGAGCGGTGGATCGACTCGTGGAACCCGATCCGGACAGGCCAGGCAAGCGACGAATCCGTCCCGCATTGTGGCCCGAGACGACGTTTGTCAACGTCGGTGTCCGCGGTGACGCGAGCGAGCTCGAGGGGCTGGCGACGCTGGGCTCGGCGGGCGGGACGCGCCCGATCAAGTTCGTGGATGCGGTCGCCCAGGTTATGGAGCGGCGCATGGAGGCCGATGAGCGCATCGTCGTGATGGGCGAAGACGTGCATCGACTCAACGGAGGCACCAATGGCGCGACGAAAGGATTGGCCAAGCACTTCGGCGCGAATCGCGTGTTGGGTACGCCGATCAGCGAAAACGCCTTCACAGGTCTGGCAGGAGGGCTTGCCCTCGACGGTCGCTTCCGGCCCGTGGTCGAGTTCATGTACCCCGACTTCATGTGGGTTGCGGCAGACCAGGTGTTCAATCAAATCGGCAAGGCCCGGCACATGTTCGGCGGTGACAACCCGGTTCCGCTCGTGCTCCGAACGAAGGTCGCGATGGGGTCGGGGTACGGATCTCAGCATCTCATGGACCCTGCTGGGATCTTCGCGACAAGTCCGGGCTGGCGGATCGTCGCGGCATCTAACGCCACGGACTACGTCGGCCTGATGAATGCAGCGCTGGCACTGGAGGATCCCGTTCTCGTCATCGAGCATGTGGATCTCTACGGTCAAGCCGATGAAGTGCCCGACGTGGAGCTCGACTACATAATCCCGCCTGGCAGCGCGGCCGTCGTTCGCACGGGGTCTGAGGTGACGGTCATCAGCTATCTGTCGATGGTTAGGCACGCCCGTGAGGCCATCGAGCAGACCGGAATCGACGCCGACCTGATCGACCTCCGCTGGCTTGATCGCGCATCGATCGATTGGGAGACGATTGGTGCGAGCATCAAGAAGACGAACGCGGTGCTGATCGTCGAGCAGGGCGCGCAGGGCACGTCGTACGGCGCGTGGATCGCTGACGAGATCCAGCGGCGCTTCTTCGACTGGCTCGATCAGCCCGTCGCCCGCGTCACGGGTCAGGAGGCGTCTCCGAGCATCTCCAAGGTGCTCGAGCGCGCCGCCATTGCCCGCACCGAAGAGGTCGTCGCCGGCCTCGAGGCCGTGCGTGTAGGGTTCGGGGGCTGATCGTGGCAGAGATCGTTCGGATGCCGGAGATTCTTGCCGGCGCCTCGGAGGGTGCCATACAGACCTGGCTCGTCGCCGCGGGCGCCGACGTAGCTGTCGGACAGGGGCTGGCGGAGATCGAGACCGACAAGGCGGTCGTCGAGCTGACTGCCGAGGCTGCGGGAACGGTCGGACGTCTTCTGGTCTCCGAGGGCGACAGCGTCGCCGTCGGAGACGCAATCCTGGTTCTTCTCGGGGAGGGAGAAGGAATGGATGCCATCGGCCCCGCGTTTGATGCCGTGGGCGTCGCGGCGGAGAGCGATGAGGCGTCGTCGGTCGAGCCCGCTCCGAGCGTTCCATATCCACCTGTCGTCGCCGCGTACTCGGGTGCGCCGGGAACTGCGACTGCAGAGCAGCCGGGGGATTCTGCCCGTCGGCTCTTCGCGAGCCCCCTGGTGCGCAGGCTCGCGATTCAAGAGGGAGTGTCTCTGAGCGACGTCCGAGGCACAGGTCCGCAGGGCCGCATCGTGCGCCGGGATCTCGAGCGACATCTCGCAGATCGTGAAGGTGTTCGGGCGTCCACGGTCCCGCGTGACGTGCAGGCGGTCGAGTCGCGCGTCGCGCCCCCGGACGTCGTCCATGCAGCTGTGGTGGAGACTGGCGAATTCGAGGATGTACCGGTCGATCGCATGCGGAGGGCCATCGCGCGCCGCCTCACCGAGAGTAAGTCGAGCGTGCCGCACTTCTACCTCGTCGCGGACTGCAGTGTCGACGCTCTGCTCGAGCTGCGTCGCGCAGTGAACGATGGTGCGCCGCGCAAGATCTCGGTCAACGACTTCGTCCTCAAAGCTGTCGCCGGCGCCCTCATCGACGTGCCCGCAGCGAATGCGGTGTGGCAGGGAGAGACGATTCGCCGGTTCTTCTCGGCCGACATCTCGGTCGCCGTCGCCACCGACGGCGGCCTGACCACGCCCGTGCTGCGGGGCGTCGAACGGCTCTCGCTCAGCGAGATCAGCGAGACAGTGGCCGAGCTGGCGGGCCGCGCGCGTGAAGGCCGACTGAGGCAGCACGAGCTCGAAGGCGGAAGCTTCTCGGTCTCCAACCTTGGCATGTACGGGACGAGCGAGTTCTCTGCAATCCTCAACCCTCCGCAGTCCGGCATCCTCGCCGTCGGCGCCGCGCGGGCGATGCCCGTCGTCGACGCTAACGGAGACCTCGCGGTGGGTCGCGTGATGACCGTCACGCTCTCCGCCGATCATCGAGTGGTGGATGGCGCCGTCGCCGCGAAGTGGCTCGCGGCATTCCAGAAGCGCATCGAGAACCCTCTCACCATCCTCATCTGATACGCCATGAAACCACCAGCACACATCGCCTGAGGAGGGCGGCCATGCCTCACTATGATCTCGTCATCCTCGGCGCGGGTCCCGGCGGCTACGTCGCGGCCGTCCGCGGCGCGCAGCTCGGCCTGTCCGTCGCCGTCATCGAAGAGAAGTACTGGGGCGGTGTGTGCCTCAATGTCGGCTGCATCCCCTCAAAGGCGCTGCTGCGCAACGCCGACCTCGCCCACACGTTCCACGTCAAGGCGGATCTGTTCGGCATCTCCGGCGACGTGCACTTCGACTACGGCGTCGCGTGGGACCGCAGCCGGAGGGTCGCGGAGACCCACGTCAAGGGCATCCACTTCCTCATGAAGAAGAACAAGGTCACCGAGTACGAGGGACGCGGCACATTCGTAGACGCGCACACTATCGACGTCAAGAAGTCGGACGGCTCAGTCGAGCAGGTCACGTTCGACAACATCATCATTTCCACGGGCTCGAAGGTGCGCTCGCTTCCCGGCGTCCAGATTGGAGGCAACGTTGTCACGTACGAGGAGCAGATCCTCGCCCGTGAACTCCCCTCGTCCATCGTCATCGTCGGCGCGGGCGCGATCGGCATGGAGTTCGGCTACGTCCTCACCAATTACGGCGTGAGAGTCACGATTATCGAGTTCCTGGACCGGGCGCTCCCCAACGAAGACGCCGACGTCTCGAAGGAGATCCAGCGCCAGTATCAGGGCTACGGTATCGACATACTCACCTCGACCAAGGTGGAGTCCATCATCGACAAGGGCGACGCGGTTACCGTGACGTACACGGACAAGGACGGCAGACCCGGATCCATCGACGCCCACAAGGTGCTTATGTCGGTCGGCTTCGCTCCAAACGTGGAAGGGTTCGGCCTGGAGAACACCGGTGTGAAGCTGACCGAGCGCGGGGCGATCGCGATCGACGACCACATGCGTACGAACGTGCCGCACATCTTCGCGATCGGAGACGTGACCGCCAAGCTGCAGCTCGCGCACGTGGCCGAGGCTCAAGGCGTCGTCGCCGCGGAGACGATCGGAAAGGCCGAGACGATGCCAATCGGCGACTACCGGATGATGCCGCGCGCCACGTTCTGCTCGCCGCAGGTGGCGTCGTTCGGCCTCACCGAGCAGCAGGCACGCGATGCCGGCTACGACGTCAAGGTCACCAAGTTCCCGTTCTCAGCGAACGGCAAGGCGAACGGACTGGGCGAGCCTGTCGGCTTCGTCAAGCTCATCGCCGCCGGAGAGCACCTCGAGCTCCTCGGCGGCCACCTCATTGGACCGGACGTATCCGAGCTGCTGCCCGAGCTGACCCTCACCCAGAAGTGGGACCTCACCGCGCTCGAAGCGGCCCGCAACGTGCACACCCATCCCACTCTCTCCGAGGCGGTCCAGGAGGCGTTCCACGGCCTCGTGGGGCACATGATCAACCTCTAAGATTGTTACTGACGCCGCCTGGGGCGTGGGGACCGCTTTGCTCCCCGCTCAGCGCGGAGCAAAGCGGTCCTTCAGATCCCATTAAGGTTTGGCCTGGATGCGGGCGTGTTGGTCCAGGGCCTCACGGTGCAGTTCGTGGATCATCTCGAGTGGCTCGGGATGCCGACATGCAGGGGAGGCCCTGATGGTCAACGAGCGTACGGCCATCGGGTTTGGATGCGCACGCGCGAAGCGTACGCGCACGATACCTGGCCGCGGCGGACGCGCCACGACAGCCTTGATGGTGCCGGTGAGGGAACGCTAGTCGCGTTCAACCCCGTCACCACGATTCAGACCCACCGTAGGGATCACTCCACCTTGCTCACTTGACCCAAATCCCTACATCAGACGAAGTCGCGGTCGGATCCCACTGGGTTCACTTTTCGCGATGCAATCGCATAAGGCCCACTGATTTCACGAGGGGGGAAAGGCCGCAAGGACCCGGGCGCTCCGCCGAGGCGGCGCGCCCGGACCACCAGCCTGTGTGCGTGCCTCTGAGACGCGACTGTCAGCGACCTGCGTACTCGGTGTCCTTCACCGCCAGGCGCCGGCGGTGAAGGACGGGCTCGGTGTAGCCCGAGGGCTGCTCCCGCCCCCGGAGCAGCAGTTCGCGGGCGGCCATGAAAGCTTCGCCATTGTAACCGGGCGCCATCGATCGGTACGCCGGATCGGCAGCGTTCTGATCGTCGACGAGAAGGGCCATCGTCCGCAACGAGTCCTCGACGTCATTGGCCGACACGACGCCATGACGCAGCCAGTTGGCGACGTGCTGCGAGCTGATCCGACAGGTCGCTCGATCCTCCATCAGCGGGGTACCTGCGAGGTCAGGCACCTTCGAGCAGCCCACGCCGGCATCGATCCACCGCACGACATAGCCGAGGACGCTCTGGACGTTGTTATCGAGCTCCATCCTGCGCTCCTCCGTGCTCCATTGCACGGGGTCGGCCAGCGGCGGCGTGAGCAGGTCGTGCAACGTGGACCGTCGCCGGCCGGCGAGCTGCGACTGACGCTCCATGACATCCACCTCGTGGTAATGGATCGCGTGCAGGGTGGCCGCCGTCGGCGACGGCACCCACGCGCAGTTCGCGCCCGCCTCGGGGTGGGCTCGCTTCTGGACGAGCATCTCCGCCATGCTGTCGGGTGCCGCCCACATGCCTTTGCCGATCTGCGCCCGATGCTGGAATCCGCACTGAAGGCCGATATCGACGTTCGCGTCCTCATAGGCGACAATCCACGACTGCTTCTTCAGTTCCGCTTTGCGGGCGACCGGTCCTGCCTCCATCGATGTGTGGATCTCGTCGCCCGTCCGGTCGAGGAAGCCCGTGTTGATGAACGCGATCCGTTCCCGTGCCTCGTTGATGCAGGCCTTCAGATTCGCCGACGTCCTGCGCTCTTCGTCCATCACGCCGATCTTGATTGTCAGCGGCGGCAGGCCGACGACCTGTTCGGCGCGAGCCAGGATCTCACAGGCGAGGGTGACTTCGTCCGGGCCGTGGAGCTTCGGCTTGACCACGTACATCGCCCCGTTTCGGGAGTTCCGCCTCGCGCTTGGGTGGCGTAGATCGTGCACGCCGCCCAAGGCGGTCATCAGAGCATCGAGGATCCCCTCCGGGACGGGCTGACCATCTTCGTTGCGCACGGCATCGGTCGTCATGAGGTGACCGACGTTCCGCACCAGCAATAGGGAGCGGCCGGGGAGCGTGACCTCCCCGCCGTCCGGTGTGGTAAAAGTGCGATCGTCCGCCATCGTCCGCACGAAGGTGCGGCCATCCTTCTCGACGGTCGCCTCGAGCCGTCCCTGCATGAGATGCAGCCAGTTGCGATAGCCGAGTACCTTGTCGTCGACATCCACCGTGGCGACCGAGTCCTCAAGGTCCATGATGGTCGTCGGTGCAGACTCGAGGACGAGGTCGGAGACACCCGCCAGGTCTGCACCTCCGATCGGGTGATCACGGTTGATCCGGATCTCGATGTGCAGTCCGTGATGCACGAGCAGGATGCTGCCCGGGGCGTCAGCAGAGCCGAGGTAGCCGACGAACTGGCTCGAGTCGACCAGGCCGACCTCGTGGCCGTCGCCCGTCGTCACGGTGAGCGCCCCGTCGACGATGAAGTAACGGGTCGCGTCCGAGTGCGATGCTCCGGCCAGGGGGACGTGCTCATCCAGGAAGGCGCGTCCCCGTCGGATGGCCTCTGCACCGCGAACCGGGTTGTACGAGCCATGGCGCTCTAGGCCCTGATCTTCGGCGATGGCGTCGGTGCCGTATAGGGCGTCGTAGAGCGAACCCCATCGCGCGTTCGCGGCGTTGACCGCGAACCGGGCGTTCGTCAGAGGCACGACCAACTGAGGACCGGCGATCGTCGCGATCTCGGGATCGACCCCGTCCGTCTCGATCGTGACGTGCTCCGGCTCGTCCACCAGATAGCCGATGCTGCGCAGGAAGCTCACGTAGTCAGAGGCGACCGGCCCGGGGTGGCGGCCGTGGTACTCGTCGATCGCGTGCTGGAGCTCCGAGCGGCGGTCGAGAGCCGCTCGGACTCGCGGCGACAGATCGCCGATCATGGCCGCGGCACCGCGCCAGAACGCGTCAGTCGACAGCCCTGTACCCGGAAGGGCCTCGTGCTCGACGAACGCGAAGAGAAGGTCCGCCACCTCGAGGCCATGCAACTTCACCATGAGATTGATCCATTCTGTATCGCGAGAATCCAATACCGCATGTCGAAACTAAGGGTAGTGAGGGTGGTTGTCAACGTACAGTCGCGGTGGAAAAAGTCTCGCTTTGGTTACAGATTTGTTCGATTTCCTGAGAATCGTTCACTGTGAGTTAAATTTTTCTTGACGGCGGCGGGAATACTCCCTAGCGTCTCGCTTAGCAGAAAAATCCTTCCACGACATGAATGAGAGGACAGGCCTCATGAAGTTTCTCAAGCGCCGCTCGGGAGTAGTGGTGGCCAGTGTGGCCGCCGCGATGCTCGTCTTGTCGGGGTGCTCTTCGAACACGGGTGGCGCGTCAGGGGGCGAGAAGGGTCCCATCGTCATCGGGGCGGCCGTCGGCTTGACGGGCGTGCTCAAGGACTACGACGGCCCGGTGCTCGACGTCGTCAAGTACTCGATCGACGAGCTCAACAAGAAGGGCGGCATCGACGGCCGAAAGGTGGTGCTCGACGTCTTGGACACCAAGTCCGACGTCTCACGCGGTGGGCAGGTGGCTCAGCAGCTCATCGACAAGGGCGCGAAGATCCTGATCGTCAGCAAGGACTTCGACTTCGGCAGCCCTGCGGCAGCAGTGGCCCAGAAGAACGGCATGGTCAGCATCTCGCTGGGCGCCGCCTCGCCAAAGTTCGGTGTCCAGGGGATCGGCGACAAGGCTTTCTCGTTCGCCCCATCGGCAGGAAACGCCGGCACCGTGCTCGCGACCTTCAGCAAGCAGCACGGGTGGACGAAGGCGTTCACACTGCTGGATGACACGCTCTCCTACACGCGGGGTGTGAACCAGGCCTTCACGAAGTTCTTCACGAAGGACGGCGGCACGATCGTCGGCACCGCCTCCTTCAAGAACGACGACAGCTCCATTGCAGTCCAGATCAACAGTATCAAGGCAGCCAATCCCGATGTGCTCTTCCTGGCCTCTTACCCTCCGGGCGGTGCATCGGCGCTGCGTCAGATCCGCGCCGCGGGAGTGAACATCCCAATCATCGCTGGCGACCCGTTCGACGGTACGAGCTGGATCAGCGCGGTCCCGGGCCTCAGCAACTTCTTCCACTCGGCCACTGTCTCCTCCTATGGTGACGATCCCGACCCGGCCGTGAACTCGTGGCTGGCTACGTACGAGAAGGCCACGGGCACCAAGCTCACCTATGGCGGCGGCCCGCTGGTCGGTGAAACGATCGTGCAGGCACTCAAGCTCGCCATCGAGAACACCGGCAGCACCGACGGCGCGAAGATCGCCGGAGTCTGGAACACCTTCAAGAACCAACCGTTCCTCACGGGCACGGTGACGTTCACCCCGGAAGCGCACATCCCGCTGGACAGCCCGCTCCGCATCATCGGCTACACCAACGGAAAGCCACATTTCATCGAGCTCGTCAAGCCATCCGTCCCCGCCTCCATCGACGACGGAATCGGTTGAGCTCGGGTCGCTGCTCTTCGACCGGCGCCGGCTCACGCGAGTGAGCCGGCCTGGTTGGGGGCACGGCACCCGGGCGAGACCGAAGGGCGTAAACCTTCCACGAATCAAAGACCAACAGAACCTGCCGATTAGGGAGAAAGAAATGTCGAACATCGAAACCGAGACGACGTCCTACGGACTGCCATGGGAGGAGGACTTCCACTACTCGCAGGGGGTCAAGGTCGGAGACACGATCTATCTGTCCGGCCAGATCAACCACGACGCCGAGGGGAACCTCGTGGGCATCGATGATCTCGAGGCTCAGGTCCGGCAGGCGTACGCGAACGTGGCGACGGTCCTCGGCGCCTTCGGCGCGACGCTCGAGAATGTGGTGGACGACGTCCTGTTCGTCACGGACATTAGTGCCGCGATGGGGATCGTCCCCGCTGTGCGCCGCGAGGTCTTCGCGGGGCTCACGCCGAGTGCCCTGACGATGGTCCAGGTGTCGGGTCTGTCCTTCCCGGAGACCCAGGTCGAGATCAAGTGCACGGCGCGGGTCTGACATACCTCCGGTCGGGGTCGCGGAGGGCGTGACCGCTCACACGCCTTCGCCTCCCATGGTGCCTGGCATACTCCAGGCACCATGGGATCGCCGGGGGTCCAGAGGGTCCCCGATCGAGGAGGTACCCGCTCCTCAGACAAAGGAAATCCGCCTCGGCTGCGAAGGCCGGCGAGCGACGATGAACTGCAGCAACATTGAGAGGAACGACAGGCAATGACGTACACAGTGATGGCTAAGTGCGCGGAGACCGGGGCGATTGGGATCGCCATCACTACTGCGTCGGCGAACGTCTCCAAGACGCTCCCTGTCGTCAGGGGTCTCGTGCCCACGTTGAGTCCCGACGGCGCCATCGTCTGCTCACAGTCGATGGGCAATCCGATGCTGCCGCACACGGCGTTCGAGCTGCTCGATCGCGGTGTCCCGTTCGACGAGTTCGAAGAGGCCTTCGCGGCGGAGGACGAGTTCCTGGGATACCGCCAGGTAGGCGTCCTCACGGTCGGTGGCGACCTCTGGGCATTCACAGGCGACACTTGCTTCCCGGAGAAGGGACACTACGTCGGTGATGACTTCCTGGTCATGGGTAACTGCCTCGGGCCGGACACCCTCGGCGCGATGAAGGATGCGTACGAGTCTGGCACGAAGACCGATCTCGCCGATCGCCTCCTGAGCACGCTCGAGGCCGGGCGAGCCGCCGGCGGCCAATACTGGGAGGGCGAGCCGATTCCCGAGCTGTTCTGCGCCCTTTACGTCTACGACGGGGTGAATCCTTATCCGAAGGTCGACATGCGCGTCGACTTCGATCTGAGCGCAGTGGAGAAGATGCGTCGGATGTATGACCAGCTCCACGCCCGCACCGAGACCTACTTCGAGACCATGTACCGCCGTCCCCACGAGTTCAAGGACACCGCCTCGAAACTCCTTCTCGAAGTCGCGTCGAAACAGATCTGAGACCGAGAGGACTGGCCTGTTGAACGAGGGAATCTTCTGACACATGGGAGCGTCTGAATTGCAGGATCTTGTCGTCGACGACGTGAGCGTAGTCTTCGGGCAGCTGAAGGCGTGCGACACTGTCTCCTTCCGGATCAGACCGGGCGAGACGCTCGGTCTGATCGGACCGAACGGCAGCGGCAAGACGACGATGGTCAACGTCATCACAGGCTTCCAGCGACCGACGACGGGCACTGTGCGTGTGGGCAACCGTGACATCACTCGCCTGCGCCCCGAGGCCAGGGTCGCGGCCGGAGTCGCCCGCACATTTCAGGCCGTCCGGCTCTTCGGTCGGCTAACCGTCGCCGAGAACATCGAGATCGGCGCGCTCGGCGTGGGCGCGTCCACCCGTGTCGCGCGACAGCGCGCGGCCGCGTTGATGGAACAGCTCGGCCTCTCGCACCTTTCGAAGGTCCGATCGTCGAGCCTTCCGTACGGCTGGGAACGCCGGGTCGCGCTCGCGCGCACGCTCGCCACCGATCCGAAGTTCGTGCTTCTTGACGAACCGGCGGCTGGCTTGGATGAGACCGAGACCGACGACCTCGCCTCCACACTGCTCGACGTGCGGGACACCACGAAGTGCGGATTGCTCGTCATCGAGCACGACATGCGGCTGATTACGAAGGTCTGCGACCAGGTCCATGTGCTCGCGAGCGGACGGACGCTCGCCGTCGGCAAGCCGAATTCCGTCGTGCGAGATCCTGCCGTCGTCGAGGCCTACCTCGGAGCGGAGGTTCCCGATGCCTCGTCTTGAACTGATCGACCTGCATGTGCGCTACGGCGCGATCGCCGCGATCCGAGGGGCGAACCTCGCCGTCGAGTCGGGCCAGATCCTCGCCCTCATCGGACCCAACGGGGCGGGCAAGTCCACGACCCTCGCAGCGCTCGCCGGCGCGTGTGAGGGGAAGGTGAGCGGACAGATCGTCTTCGACGGGAAGGACATTTCGCGGCACTCGCCGGAGAAGCGGGCTCGAGCGGGCATCGCCCTCGTGCCCGAGGGACGCCGGATCTTCACAAAGCTGACTGTCGAGCAGAACCTGACGGTCGCCCGGGCCGGCCGTGCGGATCGCGCCGAGGTGAAGGTCGCGGATATTTATGAGAGGTTCCCGATACTCGGAGACTTCGCGGGAAGGCAGGCGGGGCTGCTCTCGGGCGGCCAGCAGCAGCAGCTCGCGATCGGTCGAGCCCTCATGATGCGGCCAACCGTTCTGCTTCTCGATGAGCCTTCGCTCGGGCTCTCACCCAAGATCGTCGAGGAGGTTTTCCAGTCCGTCCTGACGTTGCGGGACGAGGGAATGGCGATCCTCCTCGTCGAGCAGAACGCGAAACGCGCCGCCGAACTCGCGGACACGACGTACGTGATGCGGCACGGGAAGGTCGAAGGCGAGGGGGCGAAAGCCGTCGGTGAGGAGCTGAGCCAGGCGTTCTTCGCGGCGCGCGGTGACGAAGGGACCACCTTATGATCGTGCTACAGAACATCATCACCGGCATCAGCGTCGGGGGGCTCTACGCCCTCTATGCGCTGGGGATCGCGGTGGTCTACGGCGTGGCCGGCATCATCAACTTCGCGCACGGCTACTTCATCGCCTTCGCGGCGTATGTCGTACTTGCGCTGGCCGGTGTACCAGTCATCCTGTCGATCCTCGGCGCTCTGGTCGCCGGCGTCGCCATCGCCGTCGCGACGGAGCGAGGAGTCTTCCAGTTCGCTCGGGGTGCCGACCCGGGGACGTTGCTGGTGCTGGCATTCGCGGTCGCCTTGGCGATCAAGAGCCTGCTCACACTCGTGGCAGGCAGCGACACTGTATCGACCTCGTTCGGATCCAACCTGGCGAAGCCGTTGCAGATTGGCGGCCTCAGCATCGTCTGGATCGATCTCGTGACTATCATCGTGGCGGGCGTCATGCTTGGTGGGCTGGCGCTGCTTCTCAACCGCACCCCCGTCGGAGTGCAGCTGAGAGCAGCAGCACAGGACTTCACGATGGCGCGTCTGGTTGGGGTGAGGTCCAACCGGGTCATGATGGTGGCGTTCGCGGTTAGCGGTCTGCTCGCCGGTGTAGGCGGTCTGCTGTTGGTGGTTCGCTCGGGCACGCTCACCCCCACGAGCGGCCTTCAGCCGGTGCTCATCGCGTTCGTCGCGGTTGTCATTGGCGGCCTGGGAAGTCTTTCCGGCGCCGTGGCGGGCGGATTCTTGCTCGGTGGCACCACCGTCGCGCTGCAGGTTCTGCTGCCGGAGAACATCCAACCATATCGCGACGCGATCCTTTACACGCTCGTCATCGTGATTCTGACATTTCGACCGCAGGGTCTCCTGCCTTCGGCCAACGAGAGGTCGCGCGTGTGAACAGTCGACACAATCCGCTCATCGGCGGCCTGAAGGCCGCGGCGCCTACTGCAGGCATCGTCGTACCGCTCGCGGTACTCGTGGCTCTCGTCTCACTGGGCGACCAGGCCATGGCGGACGCCGGCATCGGCGCTCTTGTCGACATGGTCATGGCGGTCGGCCTGTTCACCTTCTGGGGCATCTCCGGCGTCCTGTCGTTCGGCCATATCGCGTTCGTCTCGATCGGGGCGTACACCTCCGCTTTGCTAACGATCCCATTGACGACAAGGGCATTCGTACTCCCGGCTCTGCCGAAGTTCCTGGCGAACACCGAAACGTCGTTCGTCATGGCGACGATCGTCGCGGCCGTCGTAGCAGCGGCATTTTCGGCCCTGGTCGCGATCCCGATGATGCGGCTGTCGGGTGATGCAGCGGGCATCGCCTCGTTCGCGCTGCTGATCGTCGTGCTCAACGTCACCTCGAACTGGACCCAGCTCACGGGAGGACTCGGCACCCTCACGGGCGTGCCGACCGACCTGACGCTGTGGGGGGCCTACGCGTGTGCGGCCGTGGTCATCATCGCGGCGGCTGTGTACGGGCGCTCCCGGTCGGGGCGACGTCTGCGCGCGTCACGCGAGGACGAGGTGGCCGCCCAGGCGGTGGGCGTGAAGGTTCACCGCGAGCGTAGGGTGGCCTTCGTACTCAGCGGGGCCATGATGGGGGTCGCGGGTTCCATGTATGCCCACTGGCTGGGATCCTTCGGCCCGACCGACTTCTACATGGATCTGACCTTCCTCATCGTGGTCATGCTGATCATCGGGGGCCTTCGAAGTTTGCTGGGTGCCGTCGTGGGAGCCATCATCGTGTCGGTGCTCGTCTGGGTGCTCGCACGCTGGGAATCGGGTCAGCCCGTCGCGTTCCTTTCCATCCCCTTGCCTCTCGGCTTTTCGGATCTCGTGCTCGCCGTCGTGCTGGTGCTCATCCTGCTACGGCGACCCGATGGACTGACGCGTTCGCGCGAACTGTCGTGGCCGAGCCGCAAGCGAAGGCTCCAGGAGGCTGCGAACGCCGAGGTCGCGGAGCGGGAGCTTGCCTAGGCGTCACGTTCAGAACCGCCGTCTACGTCGGAGAACCGACGGTGTACGACGGGTATGCCGTGTCGAGATTGAACAGCGATGAACGACATCGAATCTAGTAAAGGAGACATCAAATGGCAGACGTGAAGACGTCGAAGAACATCCTCATCATCGGCGCGGGAGAACTCGGCATGCCGGTTCTGCGCAACGTCGTTCGCAAGGCACGCGACGTGGAAGGGTCGAGCGTCAGCGTCCTGCTGCGGGACAGCACCGTCAACTCGACGGTGCCAGAGAAGCAGCGGGACCTCGCTGAGATCCGCAGCCTCGGAGTCGAGATTGTCCAGGGAGATCTCGTGAAGAACTCCATCGACGAGCTCGCAGCCATCTTCTCCGGTTACGACACGGTGATCGGCTGCACGGGGATCACCGCGGGGCTCGAGACACCCATGAAGGTGGCGCACGCGGCACTTCAGGCGAAACTTCCACGCTACTTCCCCTGGCAGTTCGGGGTCGACTTCGAGGTGATCGGCCGCGGAAGCCCGCAGGACATCTTCGACTCGCAGCTGGACGTGCGTGAGCTCCTCAGGTCCCAGTACGAGACCGAGTGGGTCATCATCTCGACCGGCATGTTCATGAACTATCTGTTCGAGCCTGGCTCGGGGATGGTCGATCTGGGTAGCGACACGGTGAATGCCCTCGGCAGCCTCGACACCGCGGTGACCGTGACGACGCCCGAGGACATCGGGGCCCTCACGGCGGAGATCCTGTTCACGGAACCCCGGATCCGCAACGAGATCATCTATCTCGCCGGTGACACCATCACGTATGGGGAACTAGCCGACACACTGGAGGAGGTGCTCAAGCGACCCTTCGCGCGCGTGGAGTGGACGGTGCCGTTCCTCTTGGACGAACTCGCCGCCGACCCGGACAACATGACGCGAAAGTATCGCGCCGTGTTCGCTCAGGGCCGCGGAGTCGCGTGGGACAAGGCGAACACGTTCAATGTGCGCCGGGGGATCCCCGTCACTACTCTGCGGGAGTGGGTTCAGGAGCACCTCGCCAGCTAAGCCCGTGCGCGAAAGAGTCCGGACTGTCCCACGAAGGACAGCCCGGACTCTTTTTGCGACGCGTTGCTTAAAGTGCCCGAGCCGGGCGCCATTCTACGGAGTGGCGTTGGAAGCCGACAGAAGTTTCGCGTACGCGCGAGATGCCGCTCGCACCTAGGAATACACTGCGCGAGCAGCTCGTCAGTCGCCGAACTTTCGGTCCCTTCAGACCTGACTCGTGCCACTTTGGGTGTACTGGGCCTCGCGGGGCCCTGGTTGTCGACGACGGTTGAATCTGAAGCCAAAGAGCCGTCGCCTACGCGTCAGATTCGAGCGTCGCCGTCGTTGAAGGATAAAGGGGTCCCTGTCTCGGGTGTGATCCTGTCGCCGACGGGCTCCGTGCCTTGCATCTGATCTGTCCACCCGGGGCAGGGTTTGCGAGCCGACCAGGGCTGGCATGACCTTATGGCGCCTCTATGTCAAGCGGCCGCTGCGAGGGGCTGGGTGACGGTATCGGCGACGAGGGCACGGTAGATGGCTTTTGTGAGCTGGCGTTTGAGTGCCCGGAGCGCTTCGGCGCGGCTGTTGCCGGCGGCGAGGCGTCGCTGGTAGTAGTCGTGCCCGGGTCCGGGGAAGATCGTCTGCACGTGCGCGGCGAGGTGGATCGCGTTGTTGAGTTGGCGGTTGCCGCGGCGTGATAGGCGATGGCGGACGACGTCACCGCTGGACGCTTCGATCGGGGCTGTGCCGGCGTAGCTGGCGAGGTGGTCGGCGCTGGGCAACCGGCTGATGTTGCCGACGTGTCCGAGGATCTTCGCGGCGAGCACTTCGCTGATCCCGGTCTGGGTGAGTGTGGTGCCGGAAGCGGCGACCGCGGCAGCGCAGCGGCGACGGTTCTCCGCGATCGCTTTGTCGCGCCGCCGGATGTCGGAAACCAGGTCGCGCGCCATCTGTTTCCGTTCGATCTCGACCCCGTCAGTGTGGCGCACCTTGCTGAGCATCGCGGCGGCTTTGACCGCGCTCAGGTGCAGTAGCGCACCGCCGGGGATCAGGTCGCGCAAGTGCCGATGCAGGCGGTTCATCGTCCGTCGTCGTTCCCGCGTCGGTTCGTCGCGGCGGTCAGCAAGCAGCCGCAGCACCCGGGTGTGGTCGTCGGCGGCGACATGGGTGAGGTCGAGCTACCACGATCAAAGCAAGTCAGGAGCTTGGGTCGAAGCCCCGTCAACGTCTTGTCTG